>Ga0214543_1003053_pt1 | contig 32685 bp, 32 predicted proteins | sample CNSS2metaG_FD_160094 | JGI IMG/M metagenome (GOLD analysis project Ga0214543, IMG submission 160094) | Root nodule microbial communities from cowpea collected in UCLA plant growth center, Los Angeles, California, USA - CNSS2 | ecosystem: Host-associated > Plants > Roots > Nodule | place: USA... | reverse complement strand
CCCCAGTTGAAAATTTCGGGTATTACCCATACCCATACCCATACCCAGTCAAAGCGGGGATTCCCCGTCAAAACGGGGACGGGTTCGGGTGATACCCACGGGCACGGGTTTATTTGCCATCTCTAAGCTCGAGTAGTCCACTCTCATCTACTCAAGTTGAAGAACGAAACATATTGCCTTTTGTTTGGATGAGAATTGGAGATTACATAAGTGGTGAAGGTCTTTCAGAATCAGAAGACGAAGTGAGAAACATGGTAGTGTTTATGGTGAAGATCCAGTTGATTTTGATGAAGTTGTAAGGCATTCTAAGTGTAGAAGTGCAATGAAAGCAAAGATTGATACAATAGTAAGAAACCAAACATGGAAGCTCACAAACCTACCTACAGGAATGAAGAAGATCGAAGTTAAATGGGTTTTCAAAACAAAATTGAATGAGAAAGGTGAGGTAGACAAGTGCAAAGCTCGGTTGGTAGTTAAAGGGTATGCACAACAATTTGGTGTTAATTACAATGAAGTTTATGCACCAGTGGCAAAATGGGACACCATTCGAAGCATCATTGCACTCGCAACTCAAAAGAATTGGTCCATATATCAACTTGATGTGAATAGCGCATTCTTCCATGGAGAATTAAATGAAATCATACATGTAGAGCAACCACTTGGTTTTGTGAAGAAAGGAGAGGAGGAGAAAGTCTATAAACTCAAGAAAGCACTCTACATGCTTAAACAAGCTCCAAGGGCATGGTATAGCAAAATAGAATGCTATTTTATGAAAGAAGGTTTTGAAAAATGTGATTTTGAACATGCTCTATTTCTCAAAATCGAAGACGAAGGTAAGTTGTTAATTGTTAGTTTATATGTGGATGATCTTGTCTTTACTGGAAATTGTGAGAAGATGATGATTGATTTTAAAGAGTCAATGAAATCTGAGTTCGATATGAGTGATCTAGGGAAATTGAAGTATTTTTTAGGGGTAGAAGTTTTGCAATGCAATGAGGGGATTTATATTTCTCAAAGGAAGTTTGCCAAATAAGTCCTTGAGAGGTTTAGTATGGGAAGCTATAATTTTGTGAATAATCCGATTGTTCTAGGAACAAGGGCCACCAAAGACAGAGATGGAGTGAGGGTTGATGCAACAGAGTACAAACAAATAGTTGGTTGCTTAATGTATTTAACAATCACAAGACCCGATTTAATGTTTGCAGTATGCTTAGCAAGCAGGTTTATGGCTAATCCCACAAAGCTTCATATGCAAATTGTGAAAAGAGTCTTGCGATATGTGAAAGGAACAATAGAGTTTGGAATCCTTTACAAATGAAGAGGTGATGCAAAGTTGCTAGCTTACACAAATAGCGATTATGTAGGTGACATAGAGGATCATAAAAGCACGTCGAGCTATGTGTTTTCTTTGAGTGGTGGTGGTTATCTTGGAGTTCTAAGAAGTAGCCAGTGGTCAAGGCATATGGTTGAAACAAATTCTTAACAAACTCAGTCAAATTGAAAGGCTTAGACATTACAATATTCTGTGACAACAATTCTAATATCAAACTTTCTAAAAATCTTGTCTTCCATGGACGTAGCAAGCATATTGAAGTTCAGTTTCACTTTTTATGTGAACTCAACAATGATAGGAAGGTGAAGTTGATACATTGTAATTCGTTTAATCAAGTGGCTGATATAATGGCTAAACCCCTCAAGCTAGATGCATTCGTGAAACTGAGGGAGCTACTAGGAGTTTGCCAAGTTCTTAGTTTAAATTGATTATGCATAATCAGATTTAGGGGAGGATATGTTAGGATTCAGTTTTTATTTAGTCAATTCAGTTTATTATTTATTGTAAATAAAGTCCTAAATATTAAAGACATGGTTACAATTTAAATAAGTTGTTTTTAGTTTTCCACGTTAGTAGAGGGTGTTAAACATGTCTACTGCATTTTCTTCGTATCAGTTGTATAGAGCTTATATAAGCCCATTTCTTTAATAAATCAAATGTACTATTCTTCTGCAACATCTGAGAGCTTTAGTTTATCTACTGCAATATTGTAAGCATTAGTTTAGTATCAAACAATTGATATTAGAGTCAAGGTCACGAGTTCGATTCCTAGTGGACAATTGTTAAGGGGAAGATTGTTATGGGTTACACAATTGACTCGTGGCAGAGGCTAGGTGGGCCAAGTCACAATCCAAGTGGGATTCCTAGTATGACAATTGTTGATGGAGAGATTGTTGTAGGTGACATCAATTGTCCCGTGGCAGAGACCAAGTGGGCCGGATCACAATCAAATTGTGGCACTTGGGCTTGTGTTACACTCTTACGGTAAAAAAGAGTTGCGTCCTGACTAAAGACTATAACTTTTGACCAAGTAGTAAGCGTTCGATCCTAACAAATATTACATAAAACTTTAAACAAATTTAAGTCGATTTAAAAAGTCTAAAAAGCATTAAACATGCACAAAACTCTTGTTCAATGGGATTATAACTGCGAAACTAAATAAAATAGAATACCAATTAAATCCAGCTTAATTACAAAAAATAATTTTTATCACCGAGTTAAAAAAGATTTCTAGGCATAATACAACTAAATTATTTCCTCTAAATCAAAGTAAATCGAAATTTACCTAGTAAATTTCCATAGTTATATTCGTATAGTTATCCACCAGTAGTCCTAACTCTTGGAACAAAATTAGGATTAAATGTCAAACAGTCAAGCAAGAAATTTATAAAATCATACTATTAAAGTTCAACTACAACAGAACTACTATTAAAAAATCCTAGCCCGAAACAATCTAAAACCCAACAACTCAAAAGCACTAACTACATCATTCATTCATATTTTCAATCACATACATTATGCATACACATAATTTATTAGGTCAATGCTTACACATAAATTAAATTTAAACCATTTTAAAATTATTTTACACATTTATACTAATACTCGTAAATATACCACCCTTAATTAAGAGACACAAGTTGCTACTAGTTGTAATAAAGAACGTGGATGTCAAATATCATTCTTTAATATTTAAATGAAATATAATCTTTTTTTTATTTTTTTTATTTAGTTGAATTTTAATTTTGGTTTTCTTAATCGTCGATTTCTTGTTTCATATTTAAAAAAAATCAAAATTTTATTTTTCTATATTGACTATAATAACTTAACACATCCCTTTTAGATATCATAGAAAATTATCAATCAAATAGAAGTTCTAAAATTATAAAAACACACCCCCACATGATGATGGTCCATAAGAACTTTGAAAAGTGATAAACAAACAATATATCTAATTTCTTAGTTAGCTAATAACTTGTCCTTCTGAAAGCTCAAAGGTCGTATATTGGGCAATGGCCAACTATGGTCTTGTTTGGGTGGTACCTCGTACGGATAAACTACAAGACACACACAAGTTCATATATCATCCAATGTATGTGTTTATCGATGACATAAGCACCTATAAACTCTCATAGGTGATAACTGATATGTTGGTATCTGTTCTGATGCACCACGTGTCCACTACACATCATAAAATTTGATTATAATATGCAAGCTTTTGAGCTTTTCCCATGTAATAATGCCCATTTTCTTAATGTTCTTAAGTGGGTGAGTATTATAAGTTTTCCAAGATCTACTTGCATCCCCTTTTGCTCAATTATTACAATAAACAATTCACCTTATTTCATCATCATGCTTTCTTTCTTTCTTTTCTCGTCTTGCATTTTTCATCTCATCAACAATGCCAGATAGTGGAAAGTGTTCGACCCCACTTCTTCTCTCTCCCATTTTCTTTTCTCTTCTTCCGATAATAACTGGGTTAGGCTATTACTATATCTTATTAAATAATCAATAAATTGTTATCATCAATGGTGAAGAAGCCTTTTATCAATATATAATTATACATTTATAAATTTCTTGTATTAAAATTTTGGATTAAAAGTGATATTCTATTCTTTTTAAATAAACCTGTCCACATATTATTCACTCCGACTCTATTTAATATTTTTTATTTAAAAACTCTACAATTAAAGTGTTTTTGTTATTTAAAATTAGAAGATAAAGAGATGTTTTCACATTTACTTTATTAGGCTGAAGATTCCATGTGGACTAGAAATATGACAAGTTTATAGGATATAAGGTATAAATATCATTCATTTTACAAACCGATCTTGTGAGGTTGAGTTACACTTAAAATTTACTTTTTCATATAGTATTCTAGCCATATGAGCTAGGTTTATTGTGCCACCATATTAAGAGATTTGTTGGGCCTATCATGCTACCCGTTATCGAAACATTCATCAATGTTTATTCCCATGCTCGATATATATATTTCTTGGCTGAAAGGGTGTGTTGAAAATTTTATATCAACTAAAGATCAAACAATTTTATATATCGGTGGGTGTAAAGTTCACCTTATTACAAATCAATGTTGTAAAGCTAAGTTAGACTTCAAATTCATTTTATATTGTATTAGGCTAGTGTGTAACCAATAAGACGTAATTAGAAAAATTATACTAATAAAAGAAAAAGTAATGAAATTGAAACATATTTATAAGTATAGTGGACCATATTGATATATAATAATATGTGGTGTTGTATGAAAGGAAGTAAGGTAGAAGATTTTGAAAAGGGAGGTAGATGGTTGGTGAGTTGTTTGTTTTGATGATAAATAAAACTTAAAAAGGATGATAGGTTATAAGATTTTAGGGAAAGGGTATTATTGAAGAAAGTAGGGATAATATGAAATTATCATCACTTATCTTATCAATGAGTTTCCACGACTCCACGTGCAAAAATCAAATAAAGACTTTCTGCCGACAGCAATTTGAGCCAACCAATTGCATAAACAATTAATGTCTTCCTTTTCTTTTTAAACTAAGAGAAAGTTTAGACACGGAAAAGGTTAGGTTTTACCTAGGATCACAATAAGGGAACCAAGGTTTAACTATATCCTCTCCCTTAAACTAATAATTTACACTTATTTTTATTTTTAATACCAAATAAATATAAAATTTACGTACTCGTATATTTTTTAAATATTGAAAAAGGTAATATTATTAAAAATTTAATGTCAAAATATACTGACTTTTTGCTTTTAAATAAAATAAAGGAATTATAATTGTACGTTACTATACAAAAGATATATATATATATATATATATATATATATATATATATATATATATAATATTTACAATAAGAAAGAGAGATATTTAGATAATTTTGTTCTTCCATTTTTATATTTAATTTGGAAAATTAAATACTGTTTATATTTCATATTCTATCAATAAATACCATTGATTAATGTATTGGAACAAATTTCAACAACAATGGTATTAAAAGTTTATTTATTATGATTAATTGCTTTGAAGAAAGTATGATTATCTCATAGTAATGCTATCCTAAATGATGCTTTATACAAAATTTTTTATTTTTATTTTTTAATCATATTATTTATTATATTTTGTAATTTTTATCTTCTCTCCGTTCTTTAATTTATCATGGAAATAACATTTTTCTCTTTTCTTTTTAGCTCTACTAACTAACGAGTTGCAAGTTCTAATAATTAGATAAAGGAATCAAATTTGGAAGGGCCAAATATGACACTTCGACGTGATAAAATGGCATGCGAATTGAATTATTTAATGTTGTATTAAAAATTATATATTTTTATTATTTATAATGGTGGCAACGTTCGTAGACAACCTTATCTATATTACATGTCTTTTGTAACAACTATTTTTAATTTTCATCTAAATCAAATTCAGATTTTTTTATTAGTTATTTTAGTCAAAGGAGAAAAGTTAATCAACTCTATTCTTTAGAGTAACGTTAGGAAAAAAAAAAAAAAAGAAAAGAAAGATACTAGCAACATTAAGATAATTTTCCAATAAATTAGTCAGAATTCTTTAGATTTAAAGAAATTGAAAGTTTCAGTAAAATCGATATTTTTTATTATTCATTTTAATTTAATTTTATATTTACTATAAGGACCATGTACTTTTAATAGTAAAAACATGTATATTTATAACAAAATACTATTTTCTTAGGAATCATTTCATTTATCTTATATTTTTTAATATTTCTCTCATTCAACAAATTTAGAAGATAAGGTAAAATGCATTTTAAAAATTCATTTTCTTATAACTTTGAAATTCTAATATTTAATAATAATTCCTATTATTTCTAAAAACTGTCAAAAGTACAAATTCATTTCTCTAGTTATATATAAACAAGGAAGGTATATAGTAGCAGAAACAACATCATAAATTCTTGCATAATTAGATATTCCAATATGACAATACTACATACTAGCATTCCATAAAAATGATGTTTGATATCATAATATACCTCAAACATGTTTTTGTTTGGTGAGATGGTAAAGGAGGTGAATGAAGAGAGAAAAGAAAAGATAGTTGTTTGAAAGGAGGAAGAAACGTAAGCACATGGTTTCTCTTGGGTCATGGAAGCATTATGATTGTTGCAAAGGAAGTTTTGTTGGAGAATAAGTTAATTATAGTTATATTGTCGCACTCGGCATTATGGATGACGAATTTGCTATAACTTTGTTTAGTTGGAGGGGAGAAAAGGTGAAAAAAGTGACAATTATAGAATTTTATAACACCATAATTGTACCTAAACTTGTGTTGCCCTTTATACAAATTGGGAAATGCAGATCTTATATATCTGAAATGAACCCAGAAAAATTATTAAGGAATTAACCAACATGTAACACAGGGCCAACACTAATAAAGTAATTCCACTTTCCATCGTGATGCAACAGATAGCCACATAACCCACCAATAAAAGAAGAATGTCACTAACTGGTGGACACAGTTTTCACTTTGTTTTCTTTCTTTTTTTTTCTTTTTTTTTCTTCCTCATGCCAATTAATCTATGCCAACTCTTTTTTCCTTTCACTAAAAGTACGGCCAAATATAACGCCGTTTGGATCAATTAAAGTACCTCGTACCTACATCACATATATCTCTTTATATTTCTCTGTCTCCTTCAATTTGTATTTATAAATTATAAATACACGGCTCCGTATAAAGTTGTATTTCTAGTGATACCATGAGCACATTAGGTTGAAATCACATACATTCGATCCATATTATACTCCAACTTCCTCTATTTTTATCCTAAAAGGATAAATGTGCCTACCCTAACAAGACAAATGTGATGTCTACATTTTATCAAGGAACTACTTTCTTTTTACATAAATTCATCACATAAAAAATATGTATTTTTAAAAAGCCTTTAATTGATTAAGAGTGGGTTGTCAATAAGTCCTTAATTGATTAAGAATAGGAATGACTTGTCATAAAAATGGTTTATGTTTTTCACTATTGTTATTTCTGCTATAAACAATGGCAAAAATATTTATAATAATTATTACTCATAATTATAAAATATCTTATAATTTGAAATTAGGGAGAATAAATCAATCTATGATTGTTTACCTTATTATTAGAAAATCATATCAAATCATAATTACAAAATATCTTGTAATCTAAAATTAGGGAGAACAAATTAATCTATGATTGACTAACTTATTCTTAAGAAATCATATCAGAATATTTAAGGAGACAATTAATTCCTGATTGACATTCCCCCTCAAATTGATGGGGCTTCGTCAACCAACACCAATTTGCTAACAAGAAACTGATGAACGGGCGAGGAACAACCTTGGTAAAAATATCCACAACTTGAAGTTGAGTAGTGACATGAGTGAAATATCATCACAAGCTTCATGAATAGAGTGACAATCTACTTTAATATGCTTGGTGCATTCATGGAACACTGGATTTGTAGAAATCTGAATGACACTTGTATTGTAAACATAAAAAGGTGTTAGATCGTGTTGAGTAAACCCAAGTTCAGCCAAAAGACCACGAAGCCTAATTATTTTAGAACAAGCGGTGGACATGGTATGATATTCAGATTCAGTAGACGATGTATATATGTGTGATCGCTTTTTACTTTTCTATGGGATCAATGAAGAACATAGAAACATGCACCAACCAGTGACTTAATCGACGAGTGTCAAGACAACCAACCGAATCAACATCACTATAAGAAAAATATTTAGGAGGTGCCAATGGGAAAAATTAAACCAGGGACTAATGTGACCAAGTGGAGATGGCAAGGAGAGTGCATGAATTAACTAACTTGTTGAATAACAAATGAGATGTCAGGGCGTGTAATGGTCAAGTAATTAAGACTACCCATTACTTGTCGGTATAATAAAGGATCAAACAAAAGGTCACTCTTAGTGCGGTGATATTTAACATTAACTTTAAGAGGAGTATCCATTGGAGTAGCTGATTGAAAGCCATCCATATAAATGAGATTTGTGGTATACTTATGTTGATGGAGAAATGTACCATTGAAGGTGGATTGAACTTCAAGGCTAAGGAAATAGTGTAAGTGGCCAAGATCTTTCAAATGAAATGAAGCTTGTAATTGTTGTTTAAGTTCTTAGATGGATGATTGATCAGAGCTAGTAATAACCATATCATCAACATAAATAAGTACGAGAACAATGCTTGTAGATGTGTGGTGAATGAACAAATAGGAATCATATTTACTCCAGGTAAAGGAGAATCGAATGAGAGTGGAACAAAACTTGTTATACCATGCTCGGGGAGCTTGCTTTAGACCATATAAAGAGTGGTTGAGCTTGCAAGCACCTGTAGATGAAGAGAGGAGGCCTTGAGGAGGAAGCATGTAAATATCTTCAGTCAATTCACCATGAAGAAATGCATTATTGACATCCATTTGATGAAGGGACCAACCATTAGAGGCAACTGTAGAAAGGACAGTTCTGACAATTGTCATTTTGGCAACATGTGCAAATGTCTCATCACAATCAATGCCATATTCTTGTTTGTTTCCTAAGGCAACTACTTATGCCTTGGAGCGATTGAGTGAACCATCAAAATTAAGTTTCACAGAATACACCCATTTTTAGCCTATGGGTTTGATATCATAAGGAAAAGAAGCAATATCCCACATGAAGTTCTTTTGTAGAGCTTGAAATTTATAATTCATTACCTTTACCCAACGTATATCCTTAACAACTTGTGAGTAATAAGTAGGAATAGTTGTGTTAGAAAGAGAAGTTGTTTGAGAAGTATGAGAAGAAGCATACATGTATGGTGAATACATATTACACTATATATTCGACCATATTGTTGTGGTGCAATTGGCATAAACACAAGCGGCAGATTGAAGACGAAAGGGAGAGTGGAAACTTGTTGATGTCATTGTGACGATAATGTAGAAAATATGGAAAGAATAGCAACTTCATTTGAAATAGGAGAAAGACAAGGAAACATAAATTGACTATAAAAAATGTCACATTTATGGAAATGCAAAAACATTGATTAGAAATATCATAATACACAAAACCTTTATGAAAGGGACTATACCCCAAAAAAGCACACTAGACTGATTGTGCCCCAAGCTTATGCCTTTCAAGCGGAGGTAATTGAACAAAACACACCCACACACCCAAAAGTATGTAAAATACTATAATCAGAGTAAGTTTTAAAAAGACAAAAGAAAGGAGAGTCAAAATCAATTACCGTAGAAGGAAGGTGATTGATTAAAAACAAAATAGTGGATAAAGCCTCCACCCAAAATTTGGATGGAACATAAGCTCGAAGAAGCAATGTGCGGGTCACATCAAGTGACAATTTTTTCGTTCAACAATGTCATTTTGTTGAGGAGTATTAGGACAAGAACGTTGAGATACAATACTGTTTTGTTGAAGGTATTCCTAAAACTCATGAGACATGTATTCATCGCCAAAATCTGAGCGAAAAGTTTGAATTTTGGATTGGAATTGAGCCTCAACATATGTCATGAATTTCTTGAACATGGAAAACACTTTAGAGTGAAGAAAATATATCCAAGTAAAATGACTGTAATCATCAATAAATGTGACAAAATATTTATAACAGTTATAAGAAACAACAGAAGACATACCCCAAACATCAATATGAATTATTTTAAAGCAAGACGAAACACGATGAACACTAGTTGGAAAAGGAAGAGTTTTACTTTTAGCCAATTTGCAAACAAAACAAGAAAGAGGTGTAGTAGGACGAAAATTTTTATTTCCCAACAAACCAGTTTTAACTAAGTGAGACAAAACAATAGAATTTGGATGACCCAATTTTCCATGCCAAACCTCATAGAGATTGAGAACATAATTACAAGCAAAAGATAATTGATTAGAAATAAACTAGAGCTTAAACAATCATCCTACTTTAGGCCCCTTTGCAATCATCTTCCCCGATACTTGCTCTTGCACAAGACAACCAGATCAAGAAAAATTAACATCACAATATTATCCATTAATTGATCAACAGATAATAAATTGGAAACAAGTCTAGGTCAGACAAGGAACCATGGGTGAGAAACATCAGAGGACTTACCCTTAATACCCAAGGATGAAAGAGCGGAAAGTACCATTTGTTGAATTATTTCAAGTTGAAGAGCACCACCATTAGATGGATATTGGATAAAGCCAAGTGGTTACATTGTTAGTGGCATGGAATGCTTGTATCGGACGTTGTGTTAGTCGTGGAGGACGTGTGGGACAATCAACAATGATATGACCCTGTTGCTTGCATAATTGCAAAACTTCTTATGACAATTACAAGCAATATGACCAAATATTTTGCAAGATAACCATTGGACTTGTCGCATATCATGACCTTTAATTTTATAATGGGCAACATATGCAACCGGAGCATATTCATAAAGAGCCGGATCACGAGTCATGGATCCTTGGGTAAGTAAACATTGTTCTTCCCTAAGAAGTTCACAAAAAAATGTATCCAAAGATGGAATTGGACTCCTATTCAGCAAAGCACTTTTGGCAACTAGTGTCGTAGATTTCTTAAACAACCAAAAGTGAAGTATGGGGAGCAGTAGCATATAAAATGGTAGAGTGTGCTTTCCATAAATTTAGGAAACCAAAATAATACTCTTGAATAGACAAATTACCTTGGCTATAATTGGTTATCTCCCGTTCCAAATGAAAACGCTTGGCCGAATTGTCTTGGTTGTAAATGTGTTTCAAATAATCCCACATTTGTTGAGCAGTTGTAAAAGAGCATAAATTATTGATCATTTGGGTTTCAATAGTGTTAAGGATCCATGAAATAATTTGAACATCTTTTACCTCTCATGTAGTGAAGGCAGCTTCCTCCTTAGGTGGTTGCGTTTTTCCATCCAAGTGACCCCATAATCCTTTCCCTTTGACATACATCTTGAATTGAAATTTCCAAGCCAAATAATTCTTGCTAGTGAAGCGAACACAAGAATTATCTTTTTCTTGGGTAGTCTTGGTGATTGTCAAAAGAACGAGCAACAATGTTGTTGGAGCATAAAACATGAAGTCTAAAACCACGAATAGAATTGCAAACAAAGAGAAGTGATTGGAACACACACACACAAACACACACACACACACACATAAAAAGTCTAATTTGTCGGTAGAATGATATGATGTATAAATTATAAAAAGTTTTAATGTCAATCTAACGAGAATGATCTAATTGAATCATTTTAAAGGATCAGAGGACTATAAATTGAATCAAATAAAAATAAGAGATGTAATTGAATTTTTTGTGAACCAAAATAGGATTTTAACCTTAAGAATATCATATTAGAAAATTGCAAATGTAAGGATTATATAATAAATAAACTACTAATATGAGTTTAGGAACACTTCAATATTATATAAAATTAAAATGAAATAAATAATAAATGTCTCTTTCCTTTATATAATATTTTAATAGGAATAATATTTAGCAATAACTTAATAAAGTGTCCAATTTTTTTTAATGTCTTACTTCTCTCACGACTTTCTTTATCTAACTTGTTTTGCTATGCTGGTTGAACGTCTATAAAAGCAAGGTGCTCCTTCATTATGATTGACTATTACATTGTTATTGGTTGACATACAAACTTAGTTTTACTTTTTGTAATTAATTTATAAAGTTTAATTGGAAATCGATAAGGTTCGAGACTTGATGAGAATGGAGAGATAACATCTACAACTTACATCTGCTAACTTATCTTCTCTCTTTTTTAAATAAATTATGAAATAATGATGTAATTTGAAATATTGTATAATAAATTTTGTTTACATTTTTTCTTCACTTATTAAAATTTTGTCTTCAAAATCTTTATTGACTAAAACATGAGAGTAATTTTTCCTTCTAACTCTCAGTAGAATATCTAGTGACTTCACTCCAAATTATTATTTTTTAAGTGAGATTTGTCTCCCTTTCAATTGCTTGATTTTTTTTTATACGTAAGTTGTACATGTGTTGTTTGAAATGTAACATTATCTTTTCAATGGTACTATATTAGGTATTAATAAACGAGAAAGGCTAGAATTATATTTTTTTCAAAGATACAAGAAAAACATTTTGAACATTGAAAAGAAAATGAGGTAAAAAAATTTGATAAGCAACACAACTTATTTTTTTGGAAAATTGATAAGGTTTAATAAATTGGAAAGTGGGTTTTTTTTTTTTTAATTTCATTACTCAACCAATTCAAGTTGTTGATGCAACTTTCAAGAATACATGGTCATCATTGAGGAACTCAAGGGATTGTATTATGTTGTTAGTATAACTTCAATGTCAATCTTGAAATTAAAGATACTAAATTTTCTCTTTATTTTGCTATATACAACACAACCTAAGTTGATGACAAATTCATTGTATTCAAGTTTCACTTTTTTTTTTTTTATAAATGAATTTAGGACTTTGGGATTTAGAAATGTATAACAAAAATGGAAAAAAACGAAACATAAATAAAAATTAAAAATTAAGACAATAAAATATATGAATTCACAAATTCAAGAATCAAATAATTCCTCTTATCATAGTTATATAAAGATTCATATCCGAGTTTGAACATTTAACTATTCAAATAATCAATTAAACAAAATATACGAATCAAATAAAAGTATCATTCAAATTAATTCATATTTTGATGGAAAAAACAACACATAAAAAATACTAGATGATGTAAATGATATAATTTCTCTTAACTTGCAAGAATATATGAGGAGTAACTACCAAAGAAAAACAACAATAAATCACAAAATCACACACAAAGACACCAAGATTTTTAAAGTGGAAAGCCCCTTAAAATAAAGGTAAAAACCATAAGTCGTCAATACCAAAGAAAAAGATCCACTGTGATCAACAAAGAGTACAAAGGAGTCTTAATCAACTGCACAAAATAGTGTTGGCACCCAACCAAACATCAAAGCAACAAAGCTTACAATATTGAAGAATAAAAGGATGAGAAAGTTAAAACATGGCTACCGTACGTGATCATTATCTCTAACCTCAAACCACCAATCAATGATCCGAACAATAAAAATGAGGAACCATGTGTCACAAACCTTATGTCAAAGTTTCAGCTTGATCCAATGATGAACGAATATAGAATAGTCGTTTTACTAAGACTGCATGATGAAAAATTATGGAGAAATTACCACTTTCAACCCAAAACCTTAAGATAATGGGTTTATGGATCTTCACCCTTATATGACACTCCATTTTTTTCATTTCTACCCAATGTGGGACTTAGAATCACACTTAGATTCCTAACAATCTCCCCCTCAAGGGTGAGTCCCTTCCAAATTAGTTACACTCCCTCTTGAACGAAAGCATTCCCAACCATGAGTACCCCTTTTCGTACCATCTTTCTCAAGGACCATATTGTACTTGTCTGAGTTAGTCACTAAGACTAACCATCAACTCTTATACTATTGTTGGTTCTATCAAGGAGAGATTAACCAGGGAGACACAACACCAATGAGACATGTGCCCAACCACATAAGAGATTGACATCATTCTCAACCCAAAACCTTCAGTCAATGGGTTTATGACTCTTCATCCTTATATGGTGCTCCACTTTTCATTTCTATCCAATGTGTGACTTAGACTCACACTTTGATCTCCAAAATATTTAATAATAAAATCAAGATTCAATTGATTCCTAATTTGATTTCTAAAATAAAAAACACAAATTGTAATGACAAAGTGCAAAACTAAGATTAAGATAAGAACAAACTCTGAGAGTTAAACGATAAGTGCAAAATTTAATTCAGCTTGTTTGATCTTGATCTTGTGAATCGGTCCTTAAGAGTTAGTTCTCTATTGTTGAAGAACACAAAACTTACATGAGAGGAAAAGAGGAAAGAGTGAAAAAGAGATGAAGATATAATTCCTAAAATCGAAAAATTTAGTAAATGATTTTAGTGTTCAAGTTTAGAACATATTTAGACCATATATAAGCTATTAAATTTAAAGTAAACAAGAGCCTAAATATAGGCTCTAATTAGATTCATAATCCCAATTAAAAAATCGTAAGTTAGTACAAAGAAAATGTAATCCACATCGGTTCTTTAGAAAATAAAATTAACAAATCTAGCTCAGTTTCATAAAATAATAACAAATAATGGATAACTTCAAAACCAAAAAAACATATATCCATTTTAAATATATGAAAGCTTAGAATTCAATGTAATTGAAATAAGTAAAAAAAAGAATATTTACAAAAAAAGTTATGATAAAAAAGAGTGAACAAAGGTTGAATGAGAAAAAATAAAAAATTAAAGCAAATATGTAAATGAACCCACTTTATTACTACTAAAAGGAAATGAGTTGAAAAATAAAGATAAATCATATTTAAAGTGCTTTCATTGTACAATAAAGCTATTAATGTAAAAGTTGTGTCATCATGGGGTTTTGTAGGGTTAGGTAGGTGATATCAAAGATTCATACAAATATTTTCAAAGATAGTAGAATCATGACTTTGTTGTCCTGTAATGATAAACCCTTTGGCTCATACTGATAATTGTATGTAGATTTTTCTGGAATTGAAGTGAAATTTTACTATTCACTAGTTTTGACCATTCTTGAGTTAGAAAAAACCCTTTGAGGTTTGTGTGATGCATCATATGTGGGCATTGGTGGTATATTGATACAAGGCAAGAAATGTATAGCCTATGCTTCTAAACATTTGAAGAGTTATGAGACTCGTATAATATATATTGCAAGATTCATCTAATTAGTGAAGGAACATACTCATCTAATGTGTATTAATAGACCGTATAATATGGGTATGAAAAAGCTTGTCTAATGTATGTTGTTAGACTCATCTAATCAATAGATGAATTGTCTAATGTGTATTGTTTGAATGGTCTGATCAATTCATCAATAACTCATCTAATCAAAGTATTTGTAAACTCATATAATCAACGTATGAAATGACTTACATAATATCTTGTTATTATACTTTTCTAATTAGGGTATCCATAGTCTTGTCTAATGTGTATTGTTAAACTCATGTAGTATTTTTTGTTATACTCGTCTAATAAGTGTATGGAAAGACCTGTCCAATGTGTATTCCTAGATTCGTCTAATCAATGTATCAAACTCTTCTAATATGTATTGCTAGACTTGTCTCATAAGCATATGGACACACTCGTATAATGTGTATTGCAAGACTCATATAATCAATGTATGTTTAGACCCGTCTAATGTGTATTGCAAGACTCGTTTAATCATTGAGTGGACAAACTTATTTATTGTGTATTAATAGACTTATCTAATATGTGAATTAAGAGACTTATCTAATGTATTTTGCTAAACTCATCTTATCATTGTATGGACAAACTAGTCTAGTGTTTGTTGATAGACTCGTCTAATTCGTGTTTGGACATACTTGTTTAATGATTTTTCTTATACTCATCTAATCAATGAATGGAATGACTTATCTAATATTTTTTTCCAAACTAGTTTAATTAGGGTATGACAAAGTTATCTAATTAGTGTTTGGTCATTGTTAAGACTTTGGCAAGTAGTAATCGGTAAGACTGGGATATCGTTTCCCAAGAGACTCGTGCATACTAAATAATTGCATAATTAGTGACTAATTTAAACTAAAGAATAAATCCATAATTTGGGTTTTTGTGTGTAAGAAAGTAAATATTGCATAAACAAGTAAAATGTGAACTTGGATATTTGAAAACTCTTGGAAACCTTGAACCAATATAGTCCTTCAACTCTGTAAATGTGTGGATTTAGTCTTTTTAACCAAATTTTATTAAGTTTATTTGATATATCAAACACATTTCATTATAGTATTTTAGTTTGCTTACATCGTCTGACCCATGTTCGCTTCAATGTTAGATGAGAAACGTGTTTGAAACATTAAATAAACTTTAAAAATGGTTTAAAGGACTAAATCCACATGTTTTTAAATATAAAGGACTAAATTGGTTCAAAGTTTCTAAGAGGGACTAATTCTAATTTTCACTAAAAATTGAAGGACCAAAAACATATTTGACTTAACTTTGATTGAGTAATTTGACACTTCTTGAGTTAATCCTTACTTAAGAAACTCATAATACTTTTTTAAAAATCAGGTTTTTAACTCAAGGAGTGTCAAATTAGTTTAATTCAAAGATCTCACAAGGGCATTCCTAACCACAACCAAACCAATATTTTCATGCCCTTCCAAATAAAACTTGAACCAAAACATGAAGAGCCAACTACCTCAGCCCATATGATCCAAATCACCAAATCAAACTCTAATACCAATTCAAATATCAGCTTATGCACATCAAGATAGATTTGCAATCAAATTTCAACTACTCATAACTATCGATCATGACAATTAATCAAACAACCATGAAATCACAATCAAATACAATTTAATCAACCAATTTGGTCATGTAATTACAATTTTACTATCAAAATCAACCATTAGACTAATTCAAGAATAACAACAATTTAGCTTCTCTCACCTTGTAAAATAGCTCAAAGAGCTCTAACTCTAAAATATCTCTAATCAAATAGGATGTTCTATCTACACATAGAAAGATAAAAACAAAAATGATTGAACCTTACCATTATGATCCTTTATCAACATAGACTCATATAGATAACTCAAAGAGCATATGCAAGTGAAAAACACTCGCATGCAAACAAAGAAACTAGATTGAACCTATGAGAAACAAAAAAAAATCACTTACTCGATTGAAGAAATTGATGGAAAAAACTCGCATAAGTGTCTCAAATCTTTAAACAGATAACATGAGATATAAAAATCACTACTATTATTAAGCCATCTTTTTAGGTTCCCACAAAATAAGTTCTAAAATTATTTTAATTTTATTTTAAATTAAAAAATAAGTTAGCGAATAAATTTATTCTCTATTCGATTCAATAGATTAACAAAATTGAATCAAAATAGACTATCAGATAAAAAATATCAATACGACGTAAATAATAACAGGTTGACGAAGTAATTTCATTAACATAATATATTTTAAAATAAAATATTGTAAAACTGATTGTAAATTTAACATGAGAAGATATTTTCTCCTTTATAAATTATCCAACGCAATTATAAGATTCATTCTTAAAAAGGTCAAATACCAATAAATTACAATTGAAAAAAATACAGAATTTTATATTTGATTATGAAAATAGCTTCAATCCAATGGAAATCTCTTTCTTTGTAACACGTCTCTAAGGAAAGTTGTGAGAGGGTAGATTCAAATTTACACTTTAAATTCAGTTGATTACGTGGTCAATTAAGAAAACCGAAAATATTTTATTAGAAGGGGTGAATTTTCTTTTCAAATTCATTTGAATTTTTTTTTCATATTTCTTGTATAATATTGTTCATCTTTACTTTTGCATACTCCCTAATTTGAATAAGTTAATTACTCTTTGTCAATTACAAAATAATTCATCTACTATCTAATCCATATAATCCATATATGTAAAAGGCAATTCAATCCACACTACCACAAAAAAGGCAATTCAATCTACACTACCACAAAAAAGACTTTTAACGTTCGATATTTTCGACCTTTAACGTTTGTCCAAACATCGACGTCGTACCGGGTGACGTGAAAATAACGTCGAAAAATATATCAGACGTCACTTAACATCGGGGACAAAAAGGGACGACGTTATCCAACGTCGGGGCAAAAGGGAGCAAACGTCAATTTTCGCGTTGGATGGTGCCAAAAAACAACATTGTTTGACGTCTTGTAGTGCTCTAACAGACGTCAAATAACATTGGGGCACAGTTTGGCCGACGTTTTTCTGACGTTTGTCAAAGCACTACCAAACGTCAGCAGTGCTGTTTTTTTTTTAAATTTGGTTGCTTTTACAACATTCCCACACCTGAAAATAAGAAAATTCCTAGAACAGTTTCATAATATTTTCAGCACAATTATGGACTTATAGTTATATCTAATAACACTTAAGTATTCTAAACTAATACAAATAACACCAAACTAAAAGTTTCAACATGAAATTTTTTTCCAACAAAGATTTGAAAGGAGTTCTAATTCTTGTGGTATCAACTTTATCTTTCTAATAGATATGTTGTCCACTCCTGTCTTAGTGTGTGAATAATGTCATTTGGTAGAGGTGATGAATTCTTGAACCGCTGAAAAAGTAATACAATTTCATTATGTAAGAATATCATTCTTTAAAGTTTGATATGATTTATAATATGTGAGATATATATATATATATATATATATATATATATATATATATATATTATTGCCTCTATCCAATCATCTTTAATTGCAGCTCGAATAATTATTCTTATCCAAGACATGACATAATATCCACATTCCCATGAATCTTCGTGCTTGTTACACTAAATATTACAAATTAAATAATCACACATCAAAATAATAAGTTGACATGTAGAAATTAATAACTTTAAAATGAATGAGTTCTAACCTTTGGATATAATACTTTAAGTTGTTGGCCTCTAGGCTTACCCACAATTCTAATGAAATTTTGAAAACATAAAACATATGTTAGTTTTAATATACTAAGTAGATACATAAGTTAGCATTGAAAAAAAAAATAATACTTACTCTTGTAACATGTTTTTCAAAGCAGGTGGAATCTTCCTATGGCATGAACAAAATCATACAACCATGCATTGTCTTGGAATGATGACCAATAGTTACCAATGGTACCTACCATCAATCACAAGTACTTAGTCGAAATAATTAATAATACTTCATAAAATATTACAAGCAAAAACACCTACACATCAATGTATGGCGCAAAGTAGATCTCTCTATTTGACTCAACCATCCATGTTTGCAAATAAATTTTGATGTGGTCATGTGAGTTTCCCAAAGGTTGAATGGTTTGAGGTTCAATGAATCCATAGACGGAAGATTGACCTTGGTCCACAATGACTTTGTCCATGTACCTACAAGAAGCAATTAGGTATAATATTAAAAGATATCAATTCTTTGCTTTAAGTATGAAATACAATAAAAAATCTTACATGCACCATAGTTGTATGATTGAAATATTTAACATCTTGTCTCCTGTAATGATCTCTAGTGCATCATTCAGGTTAATGCACAATGGGACATGGCAATGGAGGCCAAATACTCTTAACTCCCACTCTAGCTTTACCAGTCCCTTTTTCAAGTTGTGTAATTTCAAAAGCAGCTTTCCTATAGGATCATCTTCTCCTTCTGCCATTTCATCATCTTCACGTATAACACGTGGACGTCGGACCGACTGTTTTTCAGGACGGGTGGACTAAAATGAAGATTTAGAAAGGTTTGACGTCAAAAGCTTTATAAATTGTAGTATTGAACTACTAAGAATATGATGTCATAATACCTTCGGTGGGCTAAAGTATGGCATGATCAATGCGTTAGGCCAAACTATAAATGTGCCTAAAGTCTCCCCAACAAATTGGATTTCTAAAGTTGGCACAGGCAATTGAGCATGGGGATCTCAAACTTCATTAATCACCACACGCGCGTATTCGGGCAATAGAGGAACACCATGGATAGTCTCCCCACACTGAAGTTGTCATCCTATGGTCACTACTCACGGGGGGTCTTCATCAACCAATAACTCATACTGACTTGTGTAGTTAGTATGATCTACACTAGAGCATGAGCCTTTTGTACTCACATATTGTCCTATTGGAGCTTGAGTGGGTAATTCCATGTTCTGTTGCTGCATGGACTGAGGCTTTTCTTCAAGTGTTCTTTGTATTTGTTGTTGTTGTTGAAGTTGTTCCATGAAACGTTGCTCCATAATTCCCATGCGTTGGTTGAATCTTTCCTCCATTTGTTGCTTCATCTTCCTCAAGGCTTCTTGACTCAGGGATTCATTACTTCTTTATGGAGGACCAAAGTAATCTTGAAGACCAATGGCACCTCCAACACCACGCACATGTCCAGGGTGCCTTGGCCTTCCAATTGTCGTTGTGAGTATATTGTCCCAACCATGTCCAACAAACGAACGCGGAGTCTCTTGCTCAATTAACTCATCATGCACCACATAAGCAAGTTTAATCAAAAGGAGAAACACATGAACTATGATAGTCGAATAGGGTTTCTACTTACTATTTTTTGAGATATGATTTGAGCTGATTGTGATGTCATTTGCCCATCAGACTTGGTCCGAGTAGCCTTCCACATCTCGTACATAGAAATTACATGCACTAGGTCAGGGGACTTAAGTCCCAAAGATTGTGCACGAGACTTTTTCAATTTTTTCTCCAATAATGCATAGCCACCTCGAGAGAGTACGTGTGATGTATCATTAAGCCTTTGTCTTTGTTAGGCTGTTGTCCTTTTTTTCCTGTCATACATAACAATATTTAATAACTTTAATATTCAATGGCTTCTTCTACAATGTATCGCTCTATAATTGAAGCTTCTGGTCAATACTGATTCTTGACATATCCCTTTAAGATCTTCATGTATCTCTCCACTAGGTACATCCATCTCAAGAAAACCGGCCCACATAATCGAATTTCTCTCATAAGATGAACTATCAAATGAACCATGATATCAAAAAATGAAGGTGGAAAATCCATTTCCAATTGACACAATAGTCTAATGGCCTCATTTTTCAAATCGTCTAACATGCGAGGGTCAATAACTTTCTTACATATGGCATTGAAGAACATACACAAATGTTAGAATACCTCTGACATATGTAGGTAAGATGGTTCGAAAAACTACTGGTAAAAGTTGTTGCATCAACATATGACAATCGTGAGACTTTAAACCGACTAACTTTAAATCTTGCATAGAAACAAGGCTATTAATATTTGAAGAGTAACCTTGGGGAACCTTCACACTTCTTAAACACTGACAAAAAATTTGCTTCTCTTTTCTAGAAAGAGTGTGACAAGCTGGAAGCAAGTAGGTGCATCTTCCAATTGATTGTGGATGTAACTCAGAACGAATGCCCATTTCAGCCAAATCTTGTCGTGGTTTTACTCCATCTTTAGTCTTTCCTTTTACATTTAGTAAAGTCCCGATGACGCTGTCACATACATTTTTTTCAACATGCATCACGTCTATACAATGTTGAACCTCAAGTTTACACTAATATGAAAGATTAAAGAAGACTGATCGTTTCTTCCAAATGTTTTTTTCTGTGGTCTTTTTCTTTGGATGTCTTTCAAACACAATGTCAATGTTTCTCACTTGGTTGTATATTTCTTCATCATTGCGGGGTCTCGCTATAACTTCATCATCAGGACTTCCATTAAATGCTTTTTTCATTCTACGATAAGGATGATTTCGAGGAAGAAACTTTCGATGTCTTGTATACACAGTTTTCTGACCGTGCTTCAATTGAATATAACTCGTGTTTTCTTTTCTTCACAAATGGGACATGCAAAATGACTTTTAACACTGTAACTGCTCAAGTTTCCATATGCTGGAAAATAATTTATGGTGCAAAACAGCATTGCATGCAAACAGAAATATTATTGAGAATATGAATCATACACATTGACGCCTTCTTCCCATAACAGTTTCAAATCATCGATCAACGACTTTAGGTACACATCAATGTCATTTCTAGGTTGTCCATGACCCGATATCATCATATTCAACATCATATATTTTCTCTTCATGCACAACGAAGGAGATAAATTGTAAATCATCAACAAAACTGGCCATGAACTATGTTTGCTACGTAAGTTCCCATAAGGATTCATATCATCTGTAGCAAGTCTAAGTCTTAAGTTTTTTGGCTCTGCACCGAATTTTGGAAATGTTTCATCAATCTTCTTCCATTGTGGAGAATCAGCTGGGTGTCGAAGAAGATTATCACACTTTCTTCCATCAACATGCCATTTCAAGTTCTTTGCATCTTTTTTAATGGAAAATAGTAGTTTAAATCTAGGTATTATAGGAAGGTACCACATCATCTTAGCAGGTGTACCATCTTTTGTCTTCATCACCACTATTTCCATAAATTTTCTTTTTAAACTGCGATAAACTACATGTTGGACACGCCTTTAGTGAAGCAAACTCGTCTCTGTATAAAACACAATCATTTGGGCATGCATGTATCTTTTGATATTCCAAACCCATTGGACATAAAACTTTCTTTGCCTCGTAATTACAGATAGGTAACGTGTTATTTTCTGGAAGCACCTCCTTTAACAACTCCAACAGTTCTCATCCATTCCTTGCTTTTAAACTGAATAATTTCAAAGTTATTGACAGTCACGTAAAGTTAGTGCATCCTGGGTACAACTCTTCCTCTGAATCAGACTTAAGAAAATCATATAAATGAGCTTTTCCAAAATTCTCCTCTCCAACATCACGTGTCATTTCTTCTAAATGATCATTCATCTAGTCGTCTACATAATTTGTTCCTCATGACGTCATAGGCTTGTCTAATACTTCTCCATGCCAAGTCCAAAGTGTATAACTCCTCATTATACCAAAGATGAATAGATGATCACGCATTATGCCCAAGTCCTGACGTATTTGATTAAGACAAAGAACACAAGAAAAAAAATATGTCCCATTACTTGAGATTGCGTGTTCTTGAACATATTGCAAAAACTCGGAAACCCCATTTTCATACTTTTCACTGATGTGACACTCATTCATCAAACTTGGATCCATACTATGTTCGTAAAAAAACTCCATCAATCTTAAACTTTTAACTCTCACAAGGTAAGCCCTACCCATTTGAAAAAATTATTTTTCATAATTTGCTCAAACATATACAAATAAGTCAAATATCATAAATTTCACAAAATTTTGATAGCATTTCGCATTGGTCTCTAAAGTACACGAAATGAAAGTGATCATTCATGATCACAATCAAGTATGCATCAAGAGAACAACACAAATTAGCTTTAATCAAAATTTTATGAAATCTATGCATAAATCTCAATGTACACGTTGTTGCAAATTATGAAAAATAATTTTTTCAAACTGTCTGATCGGACAGTTCAAGATTTAATACAAAAGATTAAAAATTTAATCATTTGTACTAAGTCTCAAACAGGAACTAAGTTTCGCTTAGTGTATACTGTAACATTCCAAAGGAATATTACTTTTAAAATAAATATAGACGAATAATTAAAATTAAAATAAAATACAATGATATTAATAAACCTCATTTATAATCATAATTTTCCAAAATGCGGGAAAACTTAAAAACTTTAATTGCAGCATAACTCAAATATTCGCAATTACTTTAATACAAAATCTACCAAAGTTTAACATAATTATAAATTACATCAAAATCCTTTAAATGAAAATCCTTTGAAAAGCCCCAAGTAGACTCTGCACTCCGCCTCTAAGCATCTCTTGGCTCACCTGTCAAATCATCTGCTTCTAGATAACAAGTTATCCGATCATCGCCACACACACAGATAGGGTGAGCTATGCACACACACACACACACACACACACACACACACACATATATATATATATATATATATATATATATATATATATATATATATATATATAAAAAATAAATATGACACCCATCCCAAGATGAGGTAATTAATTCATTATTCCAAATCATCCATCCCTGATCTCATAGTCCATCATGAGACTTATGCATGAATCTAGGTCTTGGGACTTTACTGTGCTCCCACGGAACTAACCCTTCCGTGGTCCAACCCTACGAGCCTATCTCGCTCATAGTCCTGCTCCACAGACTCCTTGCCTGTAGCAAAACATCCAATCCTTTCTCGCTCGGACCCCAGCACGCACGCAATCACCATACTATGGACTCCTCGCCCAATAACAGCCAACGGGAACAAAACTATTCCTTGCCCATCGTGTGTCCGACGCATGTAATCACCATACTAAGGACTCCTTGCCACTTAGCAGTCGACGGGAACTACCAGTTCCATGCCCATCATGCGTCCCACCATCAAGCACATCCCAGACCCTTATTGGAGTTAGTCCTTCAAGCCCAAACACCACATACACATGCATATAATTCCTATACTTGAGGAACTAGTAAGCAACCTAGTTCAACATCTCACACAAACATAAAACTTGTAGTATACTCGCTTAAGCCAGGGATCTTCGCCTAGGCTAGCCTGTCAGCCTCGCTTAAGCTACCGCATCTCGCCTGAGCGAGTATGAAACAGCTACTTCGCCACAACATCTCCCTTAGGCGAGCTCTTCTCGCCTGAGCAAGTTATACCTTCGCCACACAACACACAGACCTCGCATGAACGAGGATTCGACGAAAAAAACATCAAACCACTTCGTGACCTCGCTTAGGCGAGCCACCCTCGACGAGCCTCACTCGCTTGGGCGAGTGAACGTGTTGCTCAAACCCAAACTTTGTCGCCTAAGCGAGAAGCTCGAGCCAAAACCCTAAATGAATTTATGCAACTCTCGCCTAGGCGAGAGGGACTCGCTTGGGTAAAACTTGCAGAGTTTCGCCACTGTTCATGCACCAAAAACACCAAAACAAATGCCAAATTTACAATGCAATCATTCTCATTCAATCTATTTCATTAATTAATCCATAAAAACACACTATAACATGTTTGAATCCCCCAAAACATATGATTTGGCCACAAATAACATTAACAGTACCCAAAACCCTCATCCAATTCTTATAAAACACCAACAAGGGCTTTGTACCCAACATTCAATCCGCCAGTCCTCAATTACAGTACATAAAATGCTAAAATCATACCACATGGAATCCAATTGAGGGCAAAACGCAAAGACAAGCAATATTGGATTACACATAAATTCAGCACCCCTAACCTGAAATTCTTGATTAAAAAGTGAGAAGAAAAGAATGGTTCTCCTCAAGCCTCCTCCCAATTCACCTCTTGTGCACCCAAAACTCATCACTCCCAATCTAATTTTCGTTTTTCCGTCAAAGCAAAACAAACCACTGCAGACTCTTGGTTGTCCCTTCTGCTAGGATTCCCTCTACCTTTTCACATTCACTCCAAGCTAACTTTAGCAAACATAAAGGTTAACTTTTGTCTATTTAAGGTTTGAACCCGTGATCCTCCACTCATAAGGCCAAAGCACAACCACTATGCTAATTCAGATTTAGTGATAACCATTATAATCCTATGATTATAATATCACTCACCAGTCACAAATATATTATCAAAATACAATTAAATCAAATAACACACAAAAGGTATACATAGGACTTGAACCCAAGTCCTTTCACACAAACAAGTATTATTAACCACTTGAGCTAGTACTTTTCCATGTCATACCAATTAACATTTAATGTCATAAAAGTCCCCTTCCCTCGCATTTATTAATTAATTAATTTTCCGCGGGTCTTACATTCCCCCCACCTCAAAAGAATTTTCGTCCTCGAAAATGAGACTTACCAGAAAACATGTGAGGGTAAGACCTCCTCATGACGTCCTCCATTTCCTACGTCATCTCCTGTGTCGTCTCATCCTAGAGTACCTTCACCGTCTTTAGCTCCTTGCCCATAAGTTGTTTGACCTGAGTATCCAGTATACGAACCGGTCCGATTGGCATGGTCAGATCCTTTCGCACTTGCACCTCGTCTGACTCTAACACATGGTCTGGACTCGCAATGTATTTCCTCAATTGCGAGACATGGAACACATTATGCAAGTTGGCTAGGTGAGGTGGTAGAGCAATCTCATATGCCGATGTTCCTATTTTCCTTGTGTTCTGATAGGGCCCTATAAATCTCAGAGTCAACTTCCTTGATTTAAGAACCCTTCTGATACCTGTGGTTGGAGTAACCCGGAGAAATACATGATCTCCTTCCTCAAACTCCAATGGTCATCTTCTCTTATCGGCATAAGACTTCTGCCTACTTTGAGTTGCTCGCATTCGTTCTTGAATCAACTTGACTTTACTAGTTGTCTATTGCAGAAACTCTGGCCCAAGTACAAATGCTTTGCCATCCTGATACCAACACAATGGAGTTCTACACCTCCTTCCATACAATGCCTCATAAGGCGCCATGCCAATACTATAGTGGTAACTATTGTATGTGAACTCCACTAGCGGTAATACATCATTCCAATTTCCCAAGTGGTCTAGCACACAAGACCTCAATAGATAAGCCGAGCTCATTCGCAACTGTGTACCCAATGCAACTTGCAAAGATTGCCAGAATCGTGATGTGAATCTAGGGTCCCGGTCTGACACTATGCTATCGGGTACTCCATGTAATCTCACCACTTCTCTTACATACAATTCTGCTAGTTTGTCCATTGACCACTTCTGATTCATCGGCAAGAAATGTGCACACTTTGTCAGTCTGTCTACTATTACCCAAACTAAATCATGGCCCTTTGTCGACCTTGGAAGATGTGTCACAAAATCCATAGAGATATTGTCCCACTTCCACTAAGGTATGTTAAGTGGTTGCAGTGTACCTCCCGACCTTTGGTGTTCAATTTTGGCCTTTTGACATACCAAACATTGAGTAACAAAGTCTGCTACATCTGATTTCATCTCATTCCACCAGAAGGACTCCTTCAAATCCTTGTACATCTTAGTCATACCGGGGTGTATGCTAAGACGACTTTGATGACTTTCCTTCAGAATCTGCCTCCTAAATAAGGGTCCCCCAAGCCCGCACACCCTACCTTTAAAGCGTAGAATGTCATCCGCTCCCATCTGGTAGTCTTTTCCTTTATCTGTACCCAACCATCCTATAAATTATTGCAACTCCATATCATGACCCTGAGCCACACGTATCTCATCTAAGAACTCGTTAGTGATTTTCAACAAGCTGCATTGTATGACTCCTTGCCCAAACTGCATTCCCAGATTCATATCTCGGAGTTTCTCAATTAGCTCCAACTTCTTTACTATCATGCAAGACATATGTATCTTTTTACGACTTAAAGCATTGGCGACAACATTTGCCTTGCCTAGGTGATAAAGCAATTCAAAGTCGTAGTCCTTCAAGTACTCCATCCACTTGCGTTGTCTCATATTTAACTCCTTCTGGTCGAACAAGTATTTCAGGCTTTTGTGATCACTGAAAACTTGAAATTGAGACCCGTACAGGTAGTGCCTCTAAGACTTAAGAGCAAACCCAATGGCGGCTAGCTCCAAGTCATGAGTCGGGTAATTTTTCTCATGTACCTTTAGCTGATGAAAAGCATATGCTACTAGCGTCCTTTCTTGCATCAATACATACCCTAGACCTTGATATGATGCATCACAATACACTTCAAACATCTCTGTATCAGGAATTACTAGCACTGGAGCGGTAGTCAAACACCTCTTCATCTCCTCAAAACACTCCTCACACTTTTCAGTCCAAGAGAATGGCTGATCTTTTCTTGTAAGCTGTGTCAAAGGATTAACCATCTTTGAGAACCCCTCCACGAATCTCCTGTAATAACCTGCTAAGCCCAAGAAACTTTACACCTCTGTCATTGTCTTAGGCCTTTCCCACTTAAGCACCGTCTCAATCTTAGCCGGGTCCATTGCAATACCCTTGGCTGAGATGACATGTCCAAGAAACTATACCTCTTCCAGCCAAAATTCACACTTGGACAACTTCCCATACAACTGGTGATCTCTGAGTATCTTCAATACAACCCTCAGGTGATCACCATGCTCTTCTCTTGTCTTTAAGTATATCAGAATGTTGTCTATAAAGACAACGAAAAACTTATCTAACCAAGGCTGAAAGATTCGATTCATGTAATCCATGAATATCGCTGGTGCATTTGTTACTCCAAATGACATCACCACATATTCGAAATGCCCATACCTCGACCTGAACGCCATCTTTTGTACGTCATCCGGCTTGACTAAGATCTGATGGTATCTAGATCTTAGGTCAATTTTGGAGAAGACTCCTACTCCTTTCAATTGATCGAGCAGATCATCAATCCTCGGCAGTGGGTACTTATTCTTGATGGTTAACTTGTTCAACTGCCGATAATCAACGCATAGTCTTGAACTCCCATCTTTCTTCTTCACTAATAGCATCGAGGCTCTCCACGGTGACGCACTAGGCCGGATGAACTTCTTCTCTAGCAAATCTTCAATTTTCTTCTTGAGTTCTGCCAATTCTGCATGTGCCATTCGATCTGGAGTCATGGACATGGGACCCGCACCAGGAATTAAGTTAATGGTGAAGTCAACATCCCGACTCGGTGGCAATCTTGGTACTTTGTCTGAAAACACATCGGCGTACTCATTAACAACATGAATATTCTGAATCATCTCCGCTGGACCCTTCTTTTATGGTTTAGCCATCACATAAAACACGTGGCTCCTTCTTGCAGCGCTTTCACAGCCTTTCGAGTTGAGATCAACTCCAACCCTTCATGTTCTGGGAATACCAAACTACGCCGTCCACAATCAATTATGATGTGATTGTTAGACAACCAGTCCATCCCCAATATCACACCCAGTCCCTCCAAGGGCAAGCACACCAAGTTCACCTTGAATTTGCGACCTGCCACTACCATTGAACACCCAATGCAGACTGAACTGGTAGCCACTTGACTCGAGGAAGGAGTCGAAACAAGCAACTCACACCCCAAGTCACGTTTCTCCAGGCTCAATCTCCCCACACATGCATTAGAAATGAAAGAATGTGTTGCTCTAGAATCGAACAACACTAATACTGACTAACCCAACAATAAACATGGCTCGAGGATAAGGTTACCTGATTGAGTAACCTCTATGGAGGTCATGGCAAAGACCCTGCCAACCGCTCTAGCTCTTTCTGCTGGTGATGCTGCTGGCTTCTTCACACCCAAACTCTTCTTTTCTGGACAATTATTGGCAAAGTGTCCCGGTTTGTCGCATATGAAACATTTGCGACGGTCACCTGACCCTCCTACACCACCTGTCAGCTGAGGACAATTTCTCCTTAGATGGGGTCCGCCACACTGGTAGCAAGTGGGACCCTGAGAAGTTTGTGGTCGGCTGTAAGACTTCTTCATCTGCCTAGCCTCTACAACAGTTTTCTAATGTCGACTTACTGGATTTGGTCCTCTTTCCAGGGACTCTGCACTCTTGTCTTGTTCCACCAAGACTAGAAATCTCCTTTCTCTTAAAGGTGTAACAACCTTCTTCAATTCATGTTTGAGTCTCCGCTCAAACTTAAGGCACCTCCATTTTTCAGTGATTGCTTGAGAATAGTACCTTGCCAGATTCTCAGATTTGTTAACGTATTCTTGCACCGACATATTTCCCCGTTGCAAGGCCAAGAATTCCGCCTCCCTGTCCTGCTTAGCTGTATCAGGGAAGTATTTCTCCAGGAAACGAGTCCTGAAGTTGGCCCAATTCATTGGCTCATCCCTAGTCTTCATCTGATGTTGCATGCCTGCCCACCAATATTCAGCATCATTATTCAGCAGGTACACATCAAAGGCCAGCTTTTGCTCATCAGCACAATTCATCACTCTAAAAATCTTTTCGCACTTGCGAAGCCAGGCATCAGCTTCATCAGGTGTGGCCCTACCTGTGAATTATGCGGGCTTATGTCGTAGAAAATCCTCCACCGTTGCCACCCTCACTAGTGCAATCGCCGCCCTTGGCTGTGCTGGAATAGGATTTTGCATCGCATCCACCATCTGATGAATGGCATCTGCAATCTCATCAGCACCATTAGCATTTCTCCTCCTCATGTGAGCTGCCATTGCCTGGATACGCCACATTTTCAACTATTAAACATTACTCCATCAGTTTAACAAACAACTACCTCCTTAAAGTTAAACACACACAACCACATGCACAAACATAGTAAGCTCACTCCCTAAAAGCCCCAAAATATTTTTAAAATATTTTCAAAATTTTTTCAAAATTTTTGCTCTGATACCAACTATAACAACCCAAAGGAATATTACTTTTAAAATAAATATAGACGAATAATTAAATGCCAAATTTACAATGTAATCATTCTCATAGAATATGTTTCATCAATCAATCCATAAAAACACACTATAACATGTTTGAATCCCCCAAAATGCAAGATTTGGCCACAAATAACAATAATAGTACCCAAAACCCTTATCTAATTCTTATAAAACACCAACAAGGGCTTTGTTCCCAACATTCCATTCACCAGTCCTCAATTACAGTGCATAAAATGCCAAAATCATACCACATGGAATCCAATTGAGGGCAAAACGCAGAGACACGACCAATATTGGAATACACATAAATTCGGCACCCCTAACCTGGAATTCTTGATTAAAAAGTGAGAAGAAAAGAATGTTTCTCCTCAAGCGAAACCCTTCTCTCCACCTAGAATTTGCCTTTTATAGGTGCCTTAGGTGTTTTTCAGACCCTCTTGGCTGTCCCTTCTGCTAGGATTCCCTCTACCTTTTCACATTCACTCCAAGCTAAATTTAGCAAAAATAAAGGTTAACTTCTGTCTATTCAAGGTTTGAATTCGTGACCCTCTACTCATAAGGCCAAAGCACAACCACTATGCTAATTTAGATTTAGTGATAACCATTATAATCCTATGATTATAATATCACTCACTAGTCACAAATATATTATCAAAATACAATTAAATCAAATAACACTCAAAAGGTATACATAGGACTTAAACCCAAGTCCTTTCACATAAACAAGTACTATCAACTACTTAAGCTAATACTTTTCCATGTTATAAAATTAACATTTAATGTCATAAAAGTCTCCTTCCCTGCATTTATTAATTAATTATTTAATTAATTAATTTTCCATAGGTCTTACATATACTAAAAGTATAATAAATATACATATATAAAATAACAATTAATGCAACAATAATATTCAAAACTCAAATATAATTAGAATTATTTAAACATGCATCATCTAAAAATAAATATAATTTTATTTCCTCATTTTACAAATATTTTTAAAAAATTTCAAATAAAAAAAAAGAAATAGGCCAAAAATATAGCTAAGATTAAAATTATAATGGCAAATAAAAAATATACAAGCAATTATATACATACAATGAACAAGAAATAACGAGCAAATCAAAGAAATGAAAAACTAACCTCTTGTACCAAATTGAAAGACAAACTTGGAGAGGGAGGCTAGGGTCTCCGCACACTGTTGGCCAAATGGGGACGAAGAGCAAATGGGACGAATCTCAAAATGCTACAAATGGGGATGAAAATGCAAAATATTCAGTTCAAAACGCCTAAAATCAATCCACAATCAAATCCCAACAAGTTTGGTGATGGGAAACGTTCGAAACTTACCTGGAGGGGGTTAGAATGGTGGTTGTCGGCGGGGAACGAGTGCAAAAGTTGTGGCAACGTGAGGAAATAGTGTAGGATTTTTGCGTTTCGTAGAGATATTTAAAAATTAACATCGGTGGCGTTTGGGCCGATGTAAATTAAAGTCAGGGTATCTGTGGGCCGACATTAAGTGACGTCACGGGGTGACTGGTCCGACATTAAGTGACGTCTGGGGTGAATGGGTCGACGTCCTTTTTTAAATAACGTCGGGGTTTCGAAGGGCAGACGTTAAATTACATTTGATTTGGAATGAGCAAACGTTAAAAAAGTCTCATAATTTACAAAAATGTCACCGGTCATTTTTAATGTTGGGCCTTTTTCAAGTAAACATGATAGAAGCAACGTTATAGGACTTTTTCTTGTTAGTGTCAGACATATTATGATTTCTTATTTATTTTAATTTCTTATGTATTTTAAGTAAGAAATAAGTCTTTAATGTATAATTTATTTATTTGTAATTAAGAAAATTGCCAATCAATAATTTTGTTATAAGTTTTTTTTTTTCACATTTCAAGCGTAGTGTACTCCCGCAATTTTTTTTTTCAAGTTTCCTGACTTATTTTTTTCGCGGATCAAAACACTCCTAATTATTTGTATAATTATTAAGAGTAGTTTAATTAAAAAAAAATGACTATTCATAACAATACTTTATTTAAGGAGATTCTCTTCATTGCCTTTTTCTAATGACGGCATGTGAATGGCAACGGGGCGGGGCGGGGACGGGTTTCGCTATCCCATACCCATCCCCGCATAAAAAATTCATCCCCATCCCCATACCCAAATCCAACGGGTATCAAACTTTTTTCCTATCCCCATCCCCACCGGGTAACGGGTATAACCTCGTACCCATATCCGTACCCGTGTTCTAACTACTTCAATATTAATTTTTATAAAAGAAAAAAATTATGGTAAAGAAAACATAATATTATGAAATATTCAATATTAAGAGAATTTTCTTCGTTGCCAAATACCTTAAAATAAATTATAATTGTTTACATTTTATATTAGAATACCAAATAAAATTTCATGTGAACCAAAACATTTATTAAATTTGCAAACTACAACATTGATGAACTTAGTTGATAAAA
>Ga0214543_1003048_pt1 | contig 32706 bp, 14 predicted proteins | sample CNSS2metaG_FD_160094 | JGI IMG/M metagenome (GOLD analysis project Ga0214543, IMG submission 160094) | Root nodule microbial communities from cowpea collected in UCLA plant growth center, Los Angeles, California, USA - CNSS2 | ecosystem: Host-associated > Plants > Roots > Nodule | place: USA... | reverse complement strand
GTTTCTTAAAACTGAACTATTTTATAGTACAGTTCAATTATTATTATGAATAGTTTAGTATATTTTAGTTTAATATAGTACAATTAACTATAGTTTAGTATAGTTTAGTAAATTATGCCCAGCCCTAGTCCCAGGCCCTGTATGACCCTACTGCAAGCGTTTTGCTTCATTCACATTGCAATTCGCTGACATGATGAGATAATTATAAGTAAAAGACAATGCTAAAAATATCTTATTTTCGTACTTCCAATAATCTTACATTGGTTAAAGATCGAGAGTTGATAAAAACACTTTAAATACATCTTTCTTATGTATTCTAAAATGTTTTTTAAGGAAAAAAAATCATAATTGAACTAAGTTTTACACAGTGTACCTTTGTCTCAAACGACTTAAGATTCGAAGACATGTATTCCAATGAGTGAAGAATATGATAATTACAAGTCATGAAACGCATCTCATAGCAACGCTTTCTCTCCCTTTTGGGATTTTAACTGTTATCAGCAAATGCATAGTTTAAGATTTTGACTCAAAATAATGAGAAAGATACAATGTCTGGCAACACCCACTATCAAGTTGTTCAGCGTCTGCACTCAGAAAATTATGAATGCATTACGTTTTAGCTATAAATAGCCTTGCAGGCAGAGAACCCTAGCTTTGAATTCCGAGGGTTGCAAGTTGAGTATAGATACCTATTCTATAACGAAGAAGAACAAATTCTTCGCCATTTAAGGGAAGTGTACCTACCGGGTCCAATTTTGTTATTATTGTCCGGCACAAAATAGTCTAATAATAAAAATAAGATCCAAGATCCAAATGTAAGATATGAAAAATTAACATCGCAAAATTAGAAAAAAGATTATATTTGGGATAATATAAACATAATTCAAGTTATGGGGAGTTTGGATACCGGTAAGTCCAACCATCTCAGATCAACATGTCAAATTTTCCGTAAAAACTTTAGTTGTTATTGCAATATAAGAGTTCATTTATGTGTTGTAAATTTTCTTCTTTCAAGTTTTTATTATACTTACAGATATGATACATTTTTCTAACTTTCACTAAGAGACATCAGATACCTATAAAATTTTGACTCTACTTTTAATTTAAAAAATTTTAAAATAAATTTATAAGATGGGTTTGAAGAGATTTATAGAGGAGGGTGAAAGAAATTGTAAATTCAACTTTCCCGTTAATTTTTAACTGACAGAAAAATTATAAGTAATATTTACTTTTCATCATTTTTATTTAATTTTAAACTTAACATAAACTTAAATTTCCAAATATATTTATATATTTTTATCATAAGATTACTATTTGAGCTTGAATGATGTTGTTGAACTCAGACAGTAATGACCTCTTGCAGTACTGTCGACATAAGAAATTGCAGAAGATGGTAAATTGTCGGAGGAGAATGCACAGCACACTGCAAAGATGCTGTAAGGTATCCTTGCCTTAATTTTTTTTTTTATTTCTTATTAATTTTTCAGATTTCTATTATTAAAAATTGGTATGTAGTTTTAATGTCTAAGGTTATATATCTACCATTTTTCTTTATTTACTTGTGCAATTATAGTCACTTCGTTTAAAATAAATTCCTAATTTTATTATAATACTTACATATGCCTTATTTATTTTATTTTCGTCCAGTTGAATGTTACACCTAATATATCCAACTAAGATCCAATCAAATATACACCAGATCAAAATTACATGTTCTTTTGACATCACGATAAAAATGGAAGAACCAAAATCAACCTAAGAATGGAAGAGGACAAAATTCTAATTAATCAAATATATTTTTCAAATTTATACTATTTTTTTATATACACCTTTGTTTTGTTAATTTTACAAGTTAAATAAATTTTTTTAATTAAAGTAATTATTTTACTAATTTTATCTGAGGGACAGCTTAATTAAATTTAACTTTTTTTACGTAATTTAACTATGTTTTTAAAATTAAAATAACTATCTCTAATAAAATTTATCTACAAAAGAAACAAAACACTATTTATAATAATAGTGTAAAAATTATTTATATTTATTTTTATAATTATATTATAATAATAATTAATTATTTCTTGTTATATTAAGAAAAAAGAACAACTGGAAATAATAAAAAGGATACTTTAAGAATGAACGTACTTAAATTAGCGTAGAAAAACAATATCAATAAGGAACCACAAAGACTACCTAATATGACATTTATTTGTTACTTTATTTATTTTATTTGACAAGTATAATTACGTTGAATTTTTTTAATATATGGGATATGTTTTATATTAATATTGAAATTGTTTATGTGTTTAATACATTCTGACTTAATATTTATTGAGAAATACGTTCGAAACCTAAAAGATAATTAACAAAATTGGATTAAAAGGATTATATTCATTCATTTTTAAAGTTTAGGGACTAAAATTTATCAAAGTTTCGACTAGAAATAAATTCTAATTTTAGGTCAAAGTTCAAAGATTAAAACCATACTTAATTCTTATTTATTTATTGATTTATAGTTATTCTCAAGAACCCGAATGCAAAGTCTGCGATCCATAAGCACATGGTTTTGCTCCAACTCATCAACATACGCACCAAAAGGGCTTGTGAAAGCGTTAAAGAATAAGTACAGAAAAACAGAAAACAACGAGGATAGGAAAAATGGAAAGATCACTCTCATTGAAAGAAAGCATTGAATTATTAAAAACTGATAAAAGAAAATCTGCTACATATAGTACAAGAAATGTAAAACATGAAAAGACATAAATTCCTGCTTGAGTGTGGATTCGATGAACGAGAGATGACAAAGTGAATCATGCAGAAATCGTTTTTCTATAGAATTTTGAGAGTCCCTTAGATAATAAACATTTCCAACTTGGAACAAAGATTTTGAAAGGTTGATGATGTCGGGTTGTTGAAGATTAGATATATATGGAAATAAGTTTGATAAGACCTTGATGAAGTTTTTCCTTGAAAATATAACACTTAATCACTATATGTTTGGTGCGTTACATAAAAGACTTGATTGGAATAAGTATTTTTCATAGTGGATTGATTACGAGTCATTGTACCTCATAAGTGGTGGAAGCAGTTCTACACTTAACATCTAAAAAACTTCTAGAGTCTTGTTGGTTGCTTCTTAGATTTTCAAGACATGAGAGTGACCAATGTAGTCACTGACAGATAGATATGAATCATGGCACTCAACCTAATTTAAATCATTAAAGGCTTTGAATTGAACTTCATTATTGGCAACAAGAGAACTTTCTTGTCCATGTGCTTGTTTGAGATACCAAAGGATACACAAAGAGGCTTTGTGATGCTGAGTAGTCGGAGCAACAACAACAACAAATTGACTTAGGTGGTGAACAACGTGTGTATATTAGGCCTGGTGTTGGTGAGATAGATAAGTCTACCGAGAAGTCTTCTATAAGAAGAAGGATCTCTGAGAGGTTTTCTAGTGCTAAAACTAAAATGGGTGCAAAACCAAACATTTCTATTTCTCTTATAAGATCAAGCAACACATGTGTATTCTTACGCTACTCTTTTGACTTCTTTCTTTACATTTCAACAAGTGTACTAAGTTAGATGTAGCACCAAGACAAGTGTGGTATTCACATAGACTTATGCAAAATCTCAAGTATCTTTAGTCTATTATGACTTGTTATGAAGTGTGCTATAAAACAATATTGATAATGTTTATTGAAAAATATTTAAACAAAGTTAAAACAAGATTGAAAATAACCAATATATGAACATAATTGGTTTCATCTATCTTCTTCATTTGTACTTTCAATAATTATATATATATATATATATATATATATATATATATATATATATATATATATATATATATATATATGCAGTTATGTAGTGTTATTAAAATTTTTTGGTTAGTTCTAACCCTTGAGTTTAGAAACTAAGGATCTTAATCAAGCGTTAAGTGCATCCTTGCTTTAAGTGCATGCCTTTTAATTCAACTAAAGTCTTTAACTTATTCCTAGTATTTAAACGCATTAATGACTTGGTTAATGACTTGGTTGGACCTTAGATTCAAGATTAGTTTCACAATTCAATCCAAATTAGTTATTCAAGATTAGTTTCACAATTCAATCCAAATTAGTTAGATAAGATGAGTAATTTATTCATCCAAATGGTAAAGCGTAAAACAAATCATTAATGCATGAATAACAATAATGATATATATAAAAGAAACATCAGAAGTGTTTCAAAAGATCATGTTGTCAACAAGGAAACATTGCCAAAACTAATGAGAGATAATTGTATGTATGTTGAACATTTGATGTTATAGGTTTCATTTTATCTAAGTAAAAGTAATTAATTATATATTAACTACATTTTCTTCTATTAACTTATAATTCGAGTTTAAATTTATAGGTTCTACTAATTGTTTCATGATAAAGATTGAATGTGTGAAATTATAATCCTAAGTCATAGTAAAGATTCAAATTTAAGAAAAACATGTCATAACAACGTATTTTAAAGTGTGATATGGTAACTTGACAATAATTATTAAGCAACTTTATGTAAACCAAGGGGAGGGTGGTTTAGGTATCAAAAATATAAAACTATTCAACAAAGCTCTCTTGGCTAAGTGGAAGTGAAGATTAGGTATTGACGAAAAGGGGCTATGGAAAGATGTCTTAGAGTCTATATATGGATCTTGGAAAAGTGTGGATGATAGAAAGACTGTTCAAAGTGAATCTAGATGGTGAAAAGATTTAAGAAAGATTTGTGAATCTAGTGATGACAAAAAATGGTTTGAAGAGAATGTGAGGTGGAAAGTAGGTTCAGGAAGTAGGATTTTATTTTGGGAAGACAAATGGACGGGGGATAGATCACTTAAGGAGGCTTATCCTTGGTTATATGCCAACACATATAACAAAGACAAAACAATAAGCAAATACGGGAAGTGGGACAATGATAGATGGGAATGGATTTTGTCTTGGATAAGACATTGGTTTGAATGGGAGAAGCCTCAAATTGAAACTTTCTTGGAAGAAATTGATACCAAAACTCTTGTTAGAGGAAGAAGTGATATCTGGATGCGAAATCATGGGGAAGATATGATATACACAGTTAAGTCAGTATATAATTTGTTGCAAGGTTCATGCCCTTCAGATAAAAAACAATTCTTTGAGGACTTTTGGAGAGTAAAGGTTATACCATCTACAAAGTTCTTTGTATGGCGGACTATTCTAAATGGGGTGCCGATAATGATTAACTTAAGGCATAGAAGGGTCTTTTTAAACAATGTTAGTTGTGTTATGTGCGGTGAGCAGGACAAGACCATAAACCATCTTCTGATTACTTATAAAGTGACTACCAACATATGGAATATGTGTAACAAATGGATTGGAAACTTGGGGGTAAGCCATAACCAAATTCAAGCACATTTTGAGCATTTTCTTCTTTTAGAGTTAGACCTCAAAGGTAATATGTTATGAAAAGGGGTGTGGATTGCTATAGTATGGACTTTATGGAATCATAGGAACAATATTGTTTTTAGGAATGGTGTACCAGACCCTGAAGAGATCTATAGTTTGGTCCAAGTGAAGGTATGGGCATGGTTGAAAAATAAAATGACAAATGTAAATTTTTCATTTTCTGATCGGTGCCTATGTCCCATTCTGTGTTTAAGGTCCATAACTTAGAAACTCTTTATCCTTTTTGCTTTAAGGAGCTAGGGGCAATAATAGGCTACATGTATAAAGTTTTCTAACTTATAGCCTAGACTTTACGGTCTAGAGTGCTTGGTTTTTTCCTTGCAGATGTAGTTTTCAGCTCTCTATATGGATTAATCACTCTATTCTATGGTTGGATGAGCTCTTCGTAGAGTAGTTGCAGGGAGAGGTCTACTTGGGAATTCATGGGAACCACTTTCTTCACTTGCATTTCAATATGCAAGAGGAGTGATTGTAACTTGTGACAAGTCGATATTTTGTGCTTTATGGCTAAGTATAACATAAATGAGTAAAAGAATAGTCTCATGTACTCACTTTACCTATATGTATAGGATAGTATTCATAATCCTTTGTGAAAATCTACAGGAAGATAAAAATATTCTTGGTAGCTAAAACTATATGGCATACTTGTTGGTTTTGTAATCAATGAACTAGTTATTTTCTGTGTAAAAGGGTTAAAGCACCCTAAGTGCTTTATTATTAATATATCATTTATTTGCCGATAAAAAAAATCTTAATTAGTAGATTTGTTTTTTTATACAAGAATATTCATTGGAATGAATTATCTTATAATCCAACTTGACTCAATCTAACACAATAAAATTGAGTTGGATTTCATTTAAAATGGAGTAGAATCTAACTTAACCTAACACACTTTCATATGGAATTGTGACGGGGTGACTTAACATTTAACTTGAAATTCGTTATAATACTTGTTTTATAGACAAATTGTCCATATGTTTTTTTTAATTAATTTAAATAAATTAGTTTTAAAGATTATTTTATATTTTAATTACATTCACATTTGAAAATTACAATTTTTAATAAAAATAAAGTCGTTCAACATTTTAACCAACGTGATCAAACTCAATGTAAGGGGGCTTCTCCCTACAATTTCAAACCTTTCTCCAGTACCCCCAAGTGTCAGAATTTATGACCATAATAACCTCACATACTTTGTATTGTGGATGTCGATATCTGCAATAATGTTAAAACGAAAGTCATTTTTGTATTGCGGATGTCGACATCTGAACCGTTTTTTTTTAATTTTCATTTTGAATTTTTTTGCTTGATTGTTGATCCATTTAATGTAGTAACCACACTATAACATGTATAAACATTAATATATTAGTTGGTTAATTTATTTTCAATTATATGAAAATAATTTAATTTTAAAAAAGTTAAAAATGATTTTTATGAAAAATTGTATTGCGGATGTCAACATCTGCAATAATGTTGAAACGAATGTCATCTTTGTATTGCGGATGTCGACATCCGTAATAATGTTGAAACGGAATTCATTTTTGTATTGCGGATGTTGACATCCGCAATAATGTTGAAACAAATTTCATTTTTGTATTGCGGATGTCGACATCCGCAACCTTTTTTTTTATTTTCATTTTGAGTGTTTTTGACTTTTGATTCTTGATCAATTTGATGGAGTAATCACACTATAACATGTATAAACATTAATATAGTAGTTGGTTAATTTATTTTCAATTATATAAAACTGATTTAATTTTAAAAAATTAAAAAAAAAATTATGAAAAATTGTATTGCGGATGTCGAGATCCGTAACTCATAAGTCTAAATCGGATCTCAACATCCGTAAATATTAAGGGTGCAGGATTGATTGGGATGTATCATAAATAGAGGAGAGAGAATAATTACTTTTTATGTTTTAATTTTTTTTAAGGGCAAAAGGTAGAATTAAATTTTTTCTAGGAGTATTAGAGAAAACTTTGGAGATGCAGGGAAACGCCAAACGTAATCCACTATTGAGTTAGGTTGGATTTAATATAAAAATATATATATACAACCACCCAACCCAATGGTTTTTTGTTTTGTTTAGTATATCTTGAATAATATATTTGCTCAAATTCATTCATTAACATCGTTATTTCTATATACTATTTTAGTCAAATTAGTTGTATAAATCATTAATAATACGACTACACATATTCTTAATATAAAATGTACAAAACGATCGGTAAACAATGTGATAGACTTAATAACATATGATTAGATCCATCATCAAAGTTTAAATTTACGTTAATTCAATTATGAACTAATTCATGAAGTGTAAAGTCTACATACAAAATCTCTAACACACTAACTTGATCGTTATCATTTATCAGCATCAGATTGTGAAAAAATTCATGAGTACGATGATGCTGACCTTTTACAAGAAATATTTATACCATGCAGATCAATGTTAATAAAAGAAAATTGTTACATCCTGTGATCAAGATTAAATGAATTATATTACAATTCAATCGTAACATTTAGAGTATTACATTTTTAAGTAAAAATATTATACCCTAACTAATGATTATAACTTCTAATTTAATGGTAACCGAATTGTAACAAAAAATACTTAAATGTGTATTGAATGAGCTTGCGTAGTGAAGAAAAAAATGATGCAAACTTGCATAAACATTTGAAGCAATACATTTTGCCGACACTTTGGATCATTGAATTATGAATTCCATGGAGAAAGGCACCAAAAATAATGCAGCGATGAGCCCCTCAGAAACACAACGTACCGAGTACACACGCCGAGTGTCGTCTCGAAAAGGACTCTCAGAAGGTGCTGGATTAACTGACACCCTTTCTCTCTCAGGCTCCACAAATTTCGTTAATGTTTCTCCAACTTAAGTAAGTACCTTAAAATATCGCCAATGCTATGCTTTGTTGATGAGAGGAAAGAAATAAACAGAAAAAAAACAAAGAAATAAAAGTTTATTACATAAAACTTTAGAAAAAAATAAAAAATAGAAATATCAAACTACATAATGAATCATGTGTTATAATTAAATACGGAATGTTTTAACGTTAAAATCACCTAAACAAAATCATTACAAGAAAACATGAATTTATCTTCTAAATACCAGTGATGGGTTAATGGGTTAGCATCGACTTCAAATATTAGAAAATTATGTCCAGTTCGAATTTATTAAAAGCCTTTACTTTGAGTCAAATTGACCAACAAATGAACATGCAATTATTACTATAACACACTTTCAATTAATTGAGAACAGAGTTAACATATTGAGTTCACTTAACAAACAGTTAGACAGATAGACCAATATGATTCACCAGATTAAAACAACAATTTAACAGATTGAAAACGCTCCAAGTCTCTTAGACCAAGCAAATTGTTCCAAGAATTCAAAGAATACCTCAAAAACATAATTATTATTCATCTTCTGAAAAACCAGACTTTATAGTTTGTCTATCAACATATTTAACATGTTGATTTATCTGTTCAATTTGTTGATTACACTTGACTTAAGTGAAATCAGTTGATTGAATGATAATTTAGTTGAGAAAGTGTTAATAACAGAACTATAGTAGCCACCAATTAACTTGTTAAAAACCCATTCAAAAGATTAAAATACTGAAACTAGAAACAAGACACCTATTTTATGTCAAATTGTCTTCATGTTAAGCTTCAACATTCAAGTTTCAATATCTACATGTGTTAGCCAGATTAAGCACACATTAAGCTTAATCAACACACCATCTTTTTTCAAGTCTTCATTACTTAGTCAAGTCTTCATCAATTGATAATAGCCTCATCATGTCTCTATGCAATATCTTCATCAAATCTTTCTTTATCAAAGTCATTTGTGCTAACACTTAGCCAATGTTATTAGCCAGTGTCTGATTAGTTCACGCTATTAGTGTTCACTTAGCCCACTCTATTAGCATCTGCTAGCAGTAGCCGACATTACTATTTTAGCATCCACCATTTTAACGTCCTTATCTTTCAGGACTCAAATTCATTGCATTGGGTTTTAGTCAACTCTAATAGTTGGTTTTCTTGTGTTTAGAAAAATATGATTCAAATTGTATATTATCTTTTATCAAGTTTTTATCAATTCTTCTCCCTTTCATCTAACCAAATTATTGCACATTCCTTTCTTATTATTATTTTCCTAGCTTTCACCTCTTTCAAACATATCCTAAATTGGGTTTTATTATTATTGTGCTGCACTGGTGACATCTCTCTTGTTGAGAGGGTGTTAAAGGTCAGGTTGGGGGTTTGATAACCACTGACAACAACCTGCCTTGCGAAGTGGGGGGACACTTGGGGCGAGGGGTTGGGGTGTATTGGGCTGCAGACCTGACAGGCCCTCTTGATAAGAGGGGTGTTACAGTAAGTGTGCGTGTTCGTTTATGTGTGTGTGTGATGTTTAAGATTTGATTGAATCATTAACTTTCATAATTGTTGTTTTCATTTCTTATTTGTTTTGTAATTTTATATAATTTTGACTTTATTTTACTATTTATAAAATGTCAAAGTATTTGTGTCCTAAAAAAATTTATAAGAATATTATTATGTTCATTAATAAATTAGTATGGTGTTTAAATATTGTATATATAAAAAGAAGTTATCCTCCTTTGAGATCAACTTTTTGTGATATTTTAGATCACTTTTTACACAAATCTTTGTCTTAGCCAAGAGGAGTGATTGTGTGTTGAAGAATACTCGATGTGTTGGCTATTATCCAAAAGAATATTTTCATTTTACCACGATCAATTAATTGTTTAAAGAATAGAGAGTGGCTTAGCCAGGAGAGGCTACATTCTAAAGTAATACTTGATAGGGTAGCTAATGTTTCAAACCAATTCCTGATGGATTAGGTAGGAGTGGCTACATTGCAAAAGAATACTCGACTGTAACTTGAAACATTAATATGAATAGTGAAACATAATATATGATATAGTAGGGATGTAGTTTGCAATATCAGACAAATTATTATGAAAATTTGAGAGTAAATTTTTATTTCCTTATCTTGTTAAAATTACTTCTTATTGCATTAGCATTAGCATGACTTGTTATTAATTCAAAAACTATTGTTTGATTGTGGATCATCAGATGATAACTATGAATCATTTGCAAAAAGTCTTCAAATACAATTCAATCTTTCCTTCTTATGTTTTTGGTTTATTTTCGCATTTGGTCTCTAGAGGAAAAAATCCAACAATAATGACAAGAATAAGGCCACATATGATCATCAAAGAGCTTCCCTCTCCTAGCCTGATTGAGACCAGCCAAGGAGATCTAGGACTCCTTGATAAGCAACTATGAGAGATTGAGACCAGCCAAGGAGATCTAGGACTCCTTGATAAGCAACTATGAGAAAAATGGAGATGTTCATCTTCAACCATGATCAAGCATATTGTTAAAATAATAACACAATTAAAATAACACACAAATGACATACACAAGACTTGAACCCAAGTCCTTTCAACATAAGGAAGTACTCTTAACCACTTAAGCAAGTACTATTCCTTGTCATAATTACCCACATTAAATGTCATAAATATTTCATTACCCACATTTATATTAAATAATTATTTATTTAATTATTTAGTTTTCTCGGGTCTTAAATAGTGCACTAAAACTCTCATCCAACCAATATTTTTGACTCCAAAATGTTTAGAAACTCAAGGACAAGTAGATTTTATGTGTAATATCTCGTCCAGATATTACGAATTTAAATAATAAAATAAAGAAAATAATAAATACGTATAATTTATTATAACCTCATTTCCCAAAAATGCGGGAAATTTAAAACTTTATTAGATCATTGAATAATCCAAAATCCATAAATTATAAAACTCGAAATGATATAATAACATCCCATAAGTGTTTACAATTTATTTCAAAATCATAAAACATAAAAAGTCCTAAGCTATCCTCGCTTTGTCGCTAAGCCTCACCAGATCCACCTGCAACATCATCTGCTCACGTGTACCGCGTACACGATCATCATAAAAAACAAGCTGATAGGGTGAGCTAACAGAATAAAACATATTTACAACACATTCATATATAACACAATCATACCAAAGGAGTTCCATCCTTTGATTTCATACCTGGCCACAACCATGTTAACCGTGTTCTATTTCTTCTAGTGAATACCTCAAGATGTCTTGTTGCCATACCTATCGGCCACAACCGATAGAGCACATGCGGGAAACCATGCTATGGATCAAATACCGTAACGCCAGGTGGAGTTCCCAATACGAACATAGTTCGTAATGTTCCAAGACTACTAAACTCGTCAGCTAATTACTGAGGAGGGCAACACTCGCCAACCTGAGCCACAACTTAAGAGTTCCTCGTGTTCATCCACCATCCCGAGCCACAACTCAAGAGATGCTATTCTGAGCCACAAATCAAGGAATACCACGTGTTTAACCCCTATCCCGAGCCATAACTCAAGGGATCCGTTTCAAGCCACAACTCAAGGAACACCAGCAAGCCGAACTTTAAGATATCCTAGAAGCCTTGTAGATCACGCAAGTAATGCCAGCAACCCAATTTTGCTGCAGCAAAATCGCCTGGCGCTGCTCACAAGGCATTAGGCACTGCCCGCTTCTAAACCGCTTGGCGAGGGACGCTTACCGCCAAGCGCCTCAAACCCTCGAAAGCTGTAGACACTGCCTGGTGGGACCCCCCTCACCGCCAGGTGCAACCGTTCTAGGTCATCTCTGATTTAGCATCTATCGCCTGGCGGTCTAAAACCACCGCCAGGCGCTATATCAGTACCTGCACATTACTGGTGTTTGGTAGTCCCGAATAGATTCTGCTCCTTAATCCAAGCATCAAGACTCACGATATTTTTCACCAATTTAATAGAATCATTCTTTCAGTGGCTAACTTATTATCAAGGTGTGTACTTCCATTTAAATTCCACCACCCAAGCCTACACAATTTGGCTTTCTTAAAGTTAACCATTATTCATCCCTGGGATACCACAATCTACTCATATTACTTATTCCTTAACCTTGGTTCTAGTCATTACAGCCATCCTCAATCCATTCCATGTCAACTCCTCCTAGATGGATCACAACTCCACTCACATTCCAAGTATTAGCTTTGTACTTAATCTACATTTACTACTACCTAAATGTTTACTAGCACTTCACTCATAAACCTAAACTTACTCACAGAATAGGTCACGTTTCTGGACCTCCTTCACACAGCTTGTCCAAATCCATAATTCATACTATGTCACAGTTTATATGAAAAAGTCTTAGAATAGCTAATATCATCACATTCTATGTTAAGTCAGCCTCTTTAATTCATGCCTTAGTACTCTATCCTTCATTACTCAAAGATATCCCCAAATCCATACTTCCAGTTCCCATTTAAGCCTGCAATAGAACCCAACTCAGTGCCTGCCTTCACAGCCATGCGGTATCATTGCCCATGCGTTGGCGCCTGGCGGCAAGCCCCGTGCCGCCAGGCGGTGCTTAAATTCTGGGCAATTTTCTAGAATTTCAGCACCTGCGAAGACTCCCTGACAGTTCCCCACTACTCTCTTTTGCTTATCTCAGCTATTTCGCACATGACCATAGTAACAATATCACAATTATTTAATTTTAACAATCCCCAGCACAATTTTAATGCAATCCCGGCTATTACACTCAATTCACTAAAACCCCCAATTCTGTTAACCCTAACATTCCAATATCGCTATATTCACTTAATTCTCATGCGCCACACGAATTTTCATAACTTATCATCTCTCTTTTTATCAATTCACGATTACAACTTCATTTCCACTAATCCAGATAGCCCAAAAATCATCAAACATCAAAATCGAGTCAATATGGCTTGTGTCGCCCGGCGAGTCAATTACCACCGCTAGGTTGTTCCTAGCAAACCCAGAAACTGGGTGGTGTGGCTTGTGTCGCCTGGTGGCCAGGGATATCCGCCAGGCGATTCCTCTACAAGAACCCAAAACTGCATAGACAGTGATGCGTCGCCTGACGGTAATTCATCACCCGCCAGACGGTTTCTAGAAAAATTCCAGAAACCCAGAAAATTAACGTGAACAACAATGTAATCATGCATAAATAAGATATTTCATCATATAATTAATCCAAGTACGCAATTTAACGAGTAAAACTCTCATAACCTGGTTTCCTTTGCTTAAAATTTGATAATTAAGAGCTCTCCTTTGTGATCACCAACGGTCTCCTTAATGCTACCACCAATTTTCTCTGAATTTTCACTCCTCACAATGTTCTACAATGGCATACCAATGTCAAATCAATGCACAACCATTCAACTAGTTCATGTTTTGTGATAATTCATATAATCTTATGATTATATTGTCAGTTCACATGATCACGCATATTATAAAAATAAAAATAAATTAAATAACACACAACTGGCATATATAGGACTCAAACTCAAGTCCTTTCACACAATTAAGCACTCTCAACTACTTGAGCTAGTACTTTTCTACGTCATACAAGTCAGAATTAAATGTCATAAAGGCTCCCACTACTTGCATTTATTAATTAATTAATTATTTAATTAATTAAATTCCACGAGTCTTACATTAGGCACCAAAAACAGTATCACAAATTATTCTACAATTGAATTGATATTGCTAATGAATTGCTAGATGCTTATGAACACTTAGCTCCTATGTTTAGGCTCAACGAACCAAATCAAGATAAATGAACACAAAGCTAAGAATTTTATCAAACACATTCAAGTATTGGAAACAAGGACAATAAAACTACAATTGTACATATGACATATGACTCAAGCAAAAGCTAAGCACATTTAAAGACTAACAATACATAAACAATGACACAGAACATGTAGTTATCATGCATTTAAAACCAATAATTTGTAGCTTTATGACTAAGAACATAAAACATGTTATCAATCATTATTTTGTGTAATTCAGTAACCACAAAAATAGTAGGACAACATAGATACCCAAAACCTTCATCGTAGCTATAGCGAACTTAGCGCCCAACGGCTGTGATGCGCCTAACAAAGTTGTCTAGTAACACCAGCGCCTAGTGGCCAAGGGAGAGCACCCACCAGTGGTGGTGTGTAAGATCCACTAAATTTAATTAATTAAATAAATAATTAATTAATAAATGCGGGAGCATTTATGACATTTAATTCTAACATGTATAACGTGAAAAAGTACTAGCTCATGTGGTTGCGAGTAATTGGTTATGTTTAGAGGACTGAATTCAAGTCTTGTGTATGCCATTTATGTGCTATTTAAGTTATAATTATTTTAATTATAGCACAAGCCCTTAGTGGCCAAGGGAGAGCACCCACCAATGGTGGTGTGTAAGATCCACTAAATTTAATTAATTAAATAAATAAATAATTAATAAATGCGGGATCATTTATTACATTTAATTATGACGTGAAAAAGTACTAGCTTATGTGGTTGAGAGTAATTGGTTATGTTTAGAGGACTTGGATTCAAGTCTTGTGTATGCCATTTATGTGCTTTTTAATTATATGCTTGAGTATGATGGGTGATAATTTAATCCTATAATTATAGGAATTATTATGAAACATGAATTGGTTAAATGGTTGTATATTGATTTGGGCATTGACATGGTTATGGGTTTGAACCTTGGTAGACCAAAATTAAGCTTTCTTTTAATCTTATTTTTGGCATGAATGGAAAAGGGCAAAGAAAACCCTAACCGCCAGAAGGGGGTAGCCAAAGGGGTTGGAAAAACAACCAATGGTGGACCTTGAATGGCAATTACACTCCTTTTAATGCTATTTTCGTTTTAGAGTCATTAATCATTATTAACACATAATTAAGTGACCCATTTGAGAAAGAAAGAAAGAGTTTGGAGTCTGCCATTGTTCTGCCCATTACAGAGAGAAAGAGAGAGAGAATTTAGAGGGAAATTAGTATCGTGAGTGAAGCATAGAGGCTAAATTGGAGAGGACTAAGGCAAGTCACTGAGAGTAAGGAAGAATCAAAGATTAATCAAGTTTAAGCAAGGATTTCTAGGTTAGGGGATCTGAACTCGAATTGTTGATGTGTTTTGGTTAAATTGTATGTGTATGAAATAAACTGTGAATTCATATCCGTAAACATCTCGAATTCTTGGGTTTCTGGAATTTTTTCTAGAAACTGCTTTGCAGATGACGAACAACCATCAGACGACGCATCATTTCTTGCATAGTTCTAGGTTTCGGAAGAGGAACCGCTTGATGGTAAGGTCCTGACCGCCAGGAGACACGTGACTGATTTACCCAATTTCTGGGTTTTGAAAATTGGAAAAATTAGGTTTTGGATCAAATTAATGAAAGAATGTTAATGAAAATTGATGAGTTGGAATCTGTACGAAGGAATGACAAATGTAAGAACCTTGTGTAGCCTTTTAAGGTGAAATAGAGAGAAATTGGAGGTGAGAACCAGTATAGGTGCAGAATCAATTCTGGAAATTCCAGAAACTGATGCACCACCTGGCGGGCCATAATGTGCCGCCAGGCAACAAGTGTAGAATAGTGGATGGTGCATCTGAGTTGGCAGTGAGGTTAAAATTCAGCGTGGGTTGGTTGTGATACGTAAAAGCAGAGTCAAAATAAAATGTTGGATATGGCATTAGGGAGAGTGATTAATAATGCATGGAGTGGGACTAGCAAGAATGATAAGGATTAAGTAGTGTTAAAAGAGTGAATATAATGATAGTGCAATGGAGATCATTGGAAACTAGAACATTAATGAATGAGGAGGCATAATCTAACTTGAGAATGGGTTGTTGGAGAGAGAGTTGCTTAAGGCGAAGAAACGATATGATGTTAAGGTATGTTAAGGTAAGTTATAATTGGGCATGTTAAGCTTAAGTGATTTGAGCTTGATGTAACAATGGAAACAGTGATAAGTTCAGGTCTGGTTGTGACTTTGGTCTAAAGTGGAGTAATCTGGTTTTGCTTTAGTTGACTTAAAGGGATTGTATGATCAAGAGAGTGAAATTGTCATTAAGGGGGTTGTGATAGCAAGGCATAAGAAAGGCAAGTTCAGGATCATAGATTGGAACTGGTATGATTGGTAACAATTTGATGGACCGTGGAAAAGTTGAGGAGGACCGAAATCAAGTCTGAAAGGCCTGAACCAGTACAACTCAAAATATTGGTATAGCGCCTGGCGATAGAGTTTGGACCGCCAGGCGAGAGCTAGGATAGCAGGGGCTACTAGAGAGTGTGGCGCCTGGCGGGGAGGGTCATCCCGCCAGGCGACACCTGAAGATAGTGGCACCAGAGGCACTTGGCGCCTAGCAGCACGTGTCCCTGCCAAGCGGTCTGAAAGCATGGTACGACTGGCGACTCGTGTGCTGCGCCAGGCAATACTGTGAAGCAAAGGTGCTTTGCTTGCTTTGGATGTGCGTGGTCTACAAGGCTTTGGTGATAATCTTGAAGGTCAGCTTTCTGGTGTTCCTTGAATTGTTGCTCGGAACGTATCCCTTGAGTTGTGGCTCAGAATAAGGGTTAAGCACATGGCATTCCTTGAGTTGTGGCTCGGAATGACAAATCTTGAGTTGTGGCTCGGGATGGCAGATGAACACGAGGAACTCTTGAGTTGTGGCTTGGGTTGGTGAGTGTTGCCGGTGTGAGTATCGCGTTGTGGCGTGTACAGATGGGTCAAGTTAGATTGCCCTCCTTAGTATTGAGTTGACGAGTTTGGTAGTCTTGGGACTTTACGAATGTTATTCGTATTGGGAACTCCACCTGGCGTTACGGAGTGTGGTCAATAGCATGGTTTCCCGTATGTGCTCTACCAGTTGTGGCTAGTAGGTGTGACAACAAGACATCTTAAGATATTCATCAGAAGACGTAGAACACGGGTAACATGGTGGTGGTAATGTGATATGAAATCAAAGGATGGAATTCCTTTGATATGATTGTGATATGTATATGTTTGTATATATGATTATTTTTATTTTTAGCCCACCCTATCTGCTTGTGCTTGGTGATGATCGTGTACGCGATACACGGGAGCAGATGATGTTGCAGGTGGATCTGGTGAGGCTTAGCAATAGAGTAGGGAAAACTCATGGGAAACAGTTTTATTGAGTTTTTATCATTTATGATTTTGAATAAAGTTGTAAACTTTTATGAGACCGATTTAGTATTTATTGAGCTTTGAGAATTTTGAATTTGGAGTTATCTTTATATTGTAATAAAGAATTTAATTTCTCACATTTTTGGGAATTACAGTTATATTAAATGAGGTATTAATATTATTTTTTTATATTATTTTAAATTTGTAATATCCGGTCGGGATGTTACATGGTGCAGTGATGGTGTAGTGATGATGGTGCCAAATGGTGGCAAGGAGGTACCTGATGGCACGATAATCAGTGGGTACTGTTAGAATATATGGCCAACGAAACAAATGGTGCCCATCGTAGCACGAAACTCAACAACACTAACCTTTGCTCACTATTTTGCTCATATCTTTTTAATAGATTTCCAAGTGAGTTGATTCCTTTTACATTGGATTATAGACTCAAAGGGCTTTAGTTTTACTATAATAACTTTTTGTTGGAGCTTTGAGCTAGATGTAGTTTAATTTTGAAAATTGCACGCGTTTACAAGGATTGGCTACCAGCCAGTGCACCTATGAATATGAATGGTGCCCATCGAAATTTAGCAACTTGATTTTTTTCAAAATTGCACCAATTTAGCCAAGGAGGGGTTGATTTGGACCATTTTAAGATATGGATCCATCTTTTATTTAAAATGAGTGCAAGATGTTTGTGTTAAAGTTTCTTAAGAAAGCTCCAAGAAGACTCTCACTAAATATTAAGATAACCAAATGATTATCTAGATGTGAATGTGTACTTTAAGGAGCTCAAAAGAAAGGAAGAGAGAGTTCAATTGAAACAAAGAAATGAAAGGTAACAACAATGAACAATAAGGGTGTTGAAGCATTAAAAGGAACAAAGAACGTAAAGAATATAAGAACACTAATTAAAATAGCAAAAGATGGAGAGAATAGAAGGAGAATGAAGGAGAGAAGAAGGGACACGACTTGGGGGAAACAAAGTCTCACCAGTCCTAAGATAAGTGGTGGTTGTTGCCACTTGAACCAAGGTTCAAAATGAGATTATTAGTGCAACATTCTCACAAGAGCAAAACTCACAAATGCACACATATGTGTCTCTCAATCTTAATATTAATCAACCATTTGCATATGTTACCTTATCTAGACATGGATAGGGACCTCTAACAAATATAATAAACATATTTCTAGAAACTAGGGCAACCTATGGACATCTCCCGTGTCTTGGTGAGCAAGTAGGACCTCTTAGAAAATACAAAGACATGTTTCTAGAAACTAGGGCAAACTCTTTTACCTTGGAAAGCAAGGAGGATGTGTTGGGTCTTGATTTCTAACTCCATTCTTCCAAAAGGGCATGCCTCTTATAAATATTGGTATGTCCAAGAGCAACCCTACAAAAACAAGAGAGTAATCATGAGTCTATAGTTTATTCTAAGACAAGAAAAAGAAAAACTAAACCACATAAAAGAAAGAATGAGAAGAAACTTCCCTTCTAAACATGTATATTTTTTCTAAGCATGTGTCTTCATCCTTGATAGGAGTTAGGGGCTCCTCCGTCGGGACCAACTAGGATTGTCTTCGGTTGCGACTGACTTAAGCCGATTTTCGATCGAGACCGACTTTAGCTGATCTTTGATCAGAGTTGACTTGAATCGACCTTCAACCAGGGTTGACTCGATAGATCTTCGATTAGGACCAACTCGTGGGGACTTTCAGCCTAGTCCTCATATTCGTTGGCTCAACTTAGACAACATATCTTGATTTTAAATTTTCAAAATCTAAAAAATATCAAATCCAAATTCAATTAAGTGAATTGGGAATTGAATTTAAAAAAAAAATATCTATTCTAAATTCAATTAAGTGAATTGGATTCAAAATCTAAAATATGAATTTAGATTTAGAATAAATTCATTTAAATAAACTTAAAACAATATAAATTTAAATTATTAAAAAATAAATCTCAAAATTTGAATTTTTGTATCTTTTTGTTAGGTAACAAGTCTTCTCATCATTTCTCCCGGTGGAAAACCTAACAAGAATCAAGATATCTCTAGTATTCTTTCCTTTTAAAAAAAGAGAAAAAAAAACAAAACCACCCACTTCTTTTTCCTTTTGTATATTGTATGTCTCTACTTTTGCTCTCTCGCTCACTCTTCTTACCGTACCCTTCCTTCCTTTTTTTCTCTCTCTTAGGTATATGTCTTTTCTAACGATTCGGGTTTAAGAATCTTTCTCTGTCTTTCTCTTTCAATTTTTCAAAGATGCTAAGGTAACTTCGTTACTCTTCGTAAATGTAATAACTTTAGTTTGCGGTAGAACTCATAAACTTTAGTTTGCACCGCCTTGTAATATTATTATTCATCAAACAAACTTTAAAATTAATTTATAGAATAAAATACATTTTTCTCCCTTTAAATATCTTAAAGTCCGTTTTACTTTATTTAAAATTTAAGCTTTTAGTTTATATCAAACACGTGTTCTAAGTTACACCACGCTTAATAAATGTAAAGATAATAAAAAATATATATTAAATATTTATAATCGTTGAATTGAATTTCAAAAAAGTGAATTATATAAGATCTTTTTAATATGAAAATTTATAAGATCACAAAAATTCTAATCAATTAATAATCCAAACCTATTTTTGAAAAAATGTCTCCTATTTGAACGTCACCATCGACCCGAAGAAAACACCGTACTCTCCAAGAAAACAGAGGGTTGCATAATGATACATACAAGTCATGAAACTCGGCAATTTTTTTCCTCCCTATGACGATTTCGATTTTAAAATTAAAGATTTTGACCAATGACCTGTCACATAATGCATTAATTAATAATGAATGCAATGTTTGCCAAGACGCACTAGCAACCATGGTTCCTAACCAGAAACTTCGTGTGTGTTTCCTCATCATCACAATATAAATATCCAATTTCTTCTCACACGCACCCAACTTCAAAGTTCACACCTTTCAAGTCCAAATCACGAACAAATCATCACCCAGTGTTAGATTCCACGATGATTAGGTCTTTCGTTGGAAAGATTCAAAAGGGTGTCTCGCAGATTGTGCCTGGAAAACCTGCACTGAACTACATCAATGAAAACCAATTTGAAAACGCAGGTTCTGTTCCAGAAGATGTTAGCAAAGGGTATTTTGCAGTTATTGCAATCAAAGATGGTGAAATCAAAAGGTTTGTGGTTGAGTTGGATTACTTGACTAATCCTGCATTCTTGGGACTGTTAGATCAAGCTGGAGAAGAGTATGGTTTCAAGCAACAGGGAACTCTTGCAGTTCCTTGTAGGCCTAAGGAGTTGCAGAAGATTCTAGATGGTTGGAGAGTGAGACCAGACAGCATCAAAGGTGCAGGAAGGGATTTATATGTACCTAAGTTCCTATGATTGGAGTATAAGTGAAAGGTTTTAATTTTTCTAATCATTTTTTGGTTTAGTTTTATGCTTTTGGTTGAAGAAGTGTTTGTAGTTGTGAAGGGATGGGAGAGTATTGTGGAGAAATGATAAGATGGAGAAATTGTGATTCAAATATAAATCTACAAAATCTTTTAGTTTTTTACAATTATATTTGTAATTTGAATAGAAAATATGTTTATATATTGATATTTCGTGTGAAAAGATATAAGATTTATTGGTATTAATACTTTTAATGTATCGTGCAATCTGTATTTCCCATTTGAGTTCTATAAATAGATTAAACTGGAGTGATGTTTAGGTCAAAAATTGTAATTAATAATCTAGATTATCTAATTTGATTAGGTTAGGTAAATTAGATATTCAATAATCTAATTTGATAAGGTTAGGTCAATTAGAAATAATAAAATTATCTAGTCAACTTGTTATGAATTTTTTATTTTATTCTTTTTTTAATTTATATGCTTCTCGACTGTTCTCTTGACTCATAAGGCCCAGATATCTAGCCCACATTCTTTGAACACGTCCTAATCTTCTAGAATTTCATCTTAAGCAAGGATACTCAAAAGAGTATTTGGTTTAATACAAAAATAAAATAAAATAAAATCCGTGTACCTGCTAGAACTAATTGAAGAACTAAGAAAGATGCTATAATGATAACTCAAAATGATAGCAATGCTATGCATCAATTAACAGAAAAGACAAGAGAGAGCAGAATTCAACAATTTGTGAACGTCTGAGCCTCTGAGGAGTAGAATTAAATTAATCTTAATAAAGAATTGTAACTACTGCCACAACGTCCTATTTAATAGATAATATATTTAAACGATACGTAGCACGTTATAATATAAAGAGTAAAATTTTGGAGTATAAAGTCACTCTTAAAAACATCATCCAAAGTACTTAAAATAGAAAGTATCAAAGACACATCACGATGTCGATATAAAAGAAAATATGTCGACTGATATAATTTAAAACAAGACTAAAAGACAAGACAATACATGGACTATGGTCCTGAAATAAAACACTCAGACAAGTGGAAGTCATCTTAGAGGCTAAGCAGCGAAATCATCATTTCTCTGTTGACCACGAGTATTTCTCGTATATGCTCACATCAATAAATTGATGATCATCGCAAAGAGAGAAAACCACACAAACAGACATACAACAAATAAAAGGGTAAGCTAGAGCCGAAAAATGGTTTATCATACAGTTACATACAATTTCATAGTTCAAGATGCATATGTCAGCCAATCATGTTATGACTTGCAAGCAATACACTAAGACTCAGACACAACTTATCCAGATACATATAATTAGTCGGATTCAGTGGATGCTTGCACTTGTGGTAGCTTTTACTACTCTACCGAGCTAATTGTTCCAGTGTCTCATTTCCCCACAGACAAGGTTAGTCCTTAATGAGTTCTAGGCCTCCTGCTACTCTCACCACTCGAGTCAGTATGCTCTATGTGAGACTAACTGACTCTTTAGAGTGTCAGGATGCAATCCTTACCTTGAATCCTTACTCAATTATATAAATGGGACACCACCATGAACTCCCATAAACCATTCCATACATGTAAATTTGCTCAAAACATGCTTTAACATCATAATCCAACTAAACATGTGGCATTCACCCAAGAACAGAGAAGTAATAAAACAAGAACGCATTCTCACCCAGCTCCTCGCTCAGACGAGAGGTTTCCCTCGCTCAAGCGAGCTCCCTTCGCCTAAGCGAGAGCTCGAAGAGAGGAACAAAGAACTCTCGCTTAGGCAAGAACTCAGCAAGATGGCTCTCGCTTAAAACAGGAGCTCGTTACCAGAATGACAGCTCCCTTCGCCTTAGCTGCTTTAGGGGCCTTGATACCCTATGGGCCAGCCTTTAGGCCCAACAGTGTGGCAGCCCTTAAACATTAGGACACTCAATAAAAATGGGCCTTACATATGTTATTAAAATAAGTATGATAAAAATATTTTTAAATTATTGATTTAAAAAGTATGTATATATTGATTTATTTCACATTAATAAATAATTTATTGGTTTAATATTTTGACTTATTCAAATACCTATCAGAATTTTAACACAATATATTTTTCTTTCTTGGCGCTCAATTATTTTTCATGACTTTATCTAAAGAAGACATACACATCTCTTAACTTTTCATTTTATGAACAAGTTGTTACATGATACAAGACATTTGTCCATAACAAAAAAAGAAAAGAGATTTATTAATTAAATAATTATATCAGCTTTAAAGAAATTTACCTAAAACACGTGTTCTATTATTTCCGTATATTTAAAAAAATGATAAACTATAAAATGTGTCACTACATACCTATATTCGCGTTGGGTAGACAAAAATGTATATATAGATCAAATGAAAAGTAGTAATTAAATCCACCCATCTTTAACAAGTCTTTTACACCTTGTATGATTTTACACATATTTCTCTTGTTGACAAAAATGGACATATGGTTAGAGAGTGAACTTATAATTTTCTACTTTTACAAGTTATTCTTACACCAAACAAAAATTCTTTGCTGTTTGTTGAGGTCCAAATCCCTTTTAGTTATATAGTTGTTACATGTTTATACTTTATAACCCATTATAATCCTCCCATTACCATAAGAAAATTATGTAACAGTAACAGATACAATCCGTCGATAATATCAAAAGTTTGTTAATAATTTTAATTTATCAATGTTATGTAAAATTGTCATTAATAAGTTTTATCAAAAGATTATAAAATTTGTCAGTAAATGACAAGTGTTTAGAATATGTAAAATTTTTATATAAACTTGACACTTATAATACTTTAATTGGTCATATTTTGTAAGTAAATAACCAATTTTAACTTATAATTATAGAATGAGGTATTAAAAAGAAGAAAAATAAGAAGTTGATAAATTTTTAATGATTTTGCACAAAATTCTCGAAGAATTAAAAATGATGCAGTTGAGTCCAAATTCACAGTTGAGCTCCAGTAAGGCAATCAAGGAAGGATTTAGAATATGACTTTTGGAGTTGAGCCACAACAAAATGGTGGTCAGCACTTAAGGCGGTGCATGGCTGAGAGCCAAAAGTTGGGCAGAGCACCGTCCAAAAATTCCTATAAATAAAGAGCTTGGGTCCTCATTTCAAGCATTGAGTGGAGGCTCCACAATGTAGTCGTAGGATAGAATAAGGTCAGTGAGACACGAGGGAGGTGCTCTTAGTATAAACCTTATGTGTAAATGTTGTTGGAATTGCATTGTAATATTTTATAAGTAGTTGAACCCCTTCGTGTTCAAGTTTGATGTAATCAATTCTGATTTTATTCACTTCTACTCCTTGGGTATTTATCTCTACTTTCATTCAATTGTTTGTGGTTTAATTTTGCTTAATGATGACTTGATCACTCCTCTATTTAACTGGTTTGGATTAAGTTGGGGAACCAACCTCAAATTGTGGTCCAATCAAATCATCATACATGTATTGGATGCTCCATGGCATACTAGAGTGGATGCTTGAGGAGAGAGTCTTGCACATTAAAGCAAGGACTCATTATACCAGGAGTTGAGGAATCACACTAGGTTTGGAGTCCTTAGGTTCTAGTGTATCAGGGATGAATATAGATCTACATAGAAAGATTACTCCTAGGATATTGAGTGATTTGAAAAGTAAGTAACAAGATGGTAGTGGTGTAGTAGAAAAAGATGAGACAAAATCAATTCATAGCCCCTACTCCACTCAATCTATCTAATAACTACTCTCTATTTTTACTTGCACTCTCTATCACAAATCAAAAAATCAAACTACCAATATACTTGCTAAATCCTTGTGAATACGACACTTGTTGATACTAATACGTACCAGTACACTTGTTGGGAAATGGTTGTGTTAAATAGTCATCAGTAAATTTTTCGGTATCTATCGGTAACTACTAACAAATTCTAGCAACCAGTAAATTTCATGATGGAGTCTTCTTCTTCCTCTTTTTCCTCTTCTTTTTTTTTTCCTCTTATGCCTCTCCTTCTTCTCCTTCTCCTCTTCCCCCTCCTTTCTTCCTTGATGTGTCCCCACAACCTTCATGGTCGTGTCAAGTGTCTAGTGCATCACCTTCGGCTTCTCTTCCTCATCTTCCTCTTCCTTCTACTTCTTCTCTTCCTCCTTCTCTTTCTTTTTTTCGTCCTCTTACTCCTCCAACTCCGACTGCTACCATTGTTGAGTCATTATCACGCCACCGCTGCCACCGCTTACTAATGGATCTTACCAACAAAAATATTCATCAATAATATTCATCAATAATTTAAATTTTAAAATATGTCGATAAATTTGATTGGGTTAACTATGTTTTAGGTCCTCAAACTATTGAGCATTTTTGGTTTTGGTCCCTCCTTCAAACTTTCACCTATTTTGGTCCTCCATCTTCTGAAACTCGTGGAATTGGTCCCCATTTTAGGACGTTGTTAGTTTTTTTTTTTGGAGTTGGTAGACGGAGTTCCACGTCACACGCCATTTTTAAGAGACAGTTAAGCTACAGTGAAACGAAGAAAATGAAAATTAAGCCTGATTTTTTTAACTGAGAAGTTGTGGTTATGTTAATTAGAGAGTGTAGAAAGTAAAGGGACTGTAGGGATTCGAAGAGACCCTTCACGAGATTGCCTTAGATGATAGTGGGATTGCAACTTTCATTTCGAAGACGAGCTTGCCTTAGATGATAGTGGGATTGCGAATTGGAATAGGGTTTTGATTTTGGAAGAAAAATTGGGGGTTTTGGTTTCCAACTCGAACATAAATTGGGAGGTTCGTCTCACGAAGTTCTTCGACGAAGGTAAGTTGTCAAATAATTTCATCATTATCTTCGTATGTTTAGTTCCATTAGGTTAGCATCAAAATAATTTTTGTGTTGATTTCTAATGTAGGGTTCGAAATGGGTTTTGATGTCGTTTTATATCATATGGGAAGGTTTGAAAAGAATAGGGGAGTGAAGTATGTTGGTGGAGAAATACATGTAGTTAAATGCATTGATCATGATCGATGGTCGTTTTTTAAAGCATTAGGGATAATCGAAGAATTCAAGTATGGTGGTGAAGTTAGACTTTGGTGGAAGGGTTCATTTGAAAGCCTATACAACAATCTAAGGCTACTGAGTGATGATAGGGAAGCATTAAACCTAGCTAAGTATGCAGAAGATAATGAAGAATAAGTTGAAGTGTACGTGGAGCATCTTCCTAGTATGCCAAAAATAATTAAGTGTATTGAAGGAGTGGGTGAAGAGGCAGGACAAGAATATGTTTTATAGCAAGAGGTTTTGGAGGAAGTGGTTGTCGACCAAGTGGTTGTTGATGAAGTGGTAATGGGGGAACAAGAGGTTAGGGATAATGAGGGTAGGGAAGAAGAGGTTCGAGATAGACTTGATGAGAGTGAAGAAGAAAGGGTTATTGATGATGATGATGGGTTTGGCATGGATAATGACAGAGTTGCACATGATGTGCCATGTAGAAATTTTCAATAGGTATTGGAGAGGTTGAAAAGATTGAAAGCAAAGTCCAATTCGGTAAGGAAAAAGAGAGATGTTGGTGAAGGGTCATTTTTGACTAATGACTGCATTGGACAACATGAAATCAATGAAGAATATGATAGTGAGCAACTGTGCTTTGATGTTGATACTGATAAAGGTGTTAGTGAGAAAGTGCAAAAATTTGTGAAGTACAAGAGCTTCAAATTCATATTAGGGATGAAATTTTGTTCCTTGAAGAATTTCAAGCATGCCCTTATGGAGCATAGTGTATTGAATGGGAAGGAAATCAAATTTGTCAAGAATGATGACAAAAGAGTAAGGGTTGTTTGTAAAAAAGAAATGTGGCTTTCTAATAATGGTGAGCAAGGTTGGTGGTAGCCAAACCTTTAGAGTGAAGACACTTGTTGGCAGTCATAGGTGTGGGAGGGTTATGTCCAACAAGAATGAAAATAAAGATTGGATTGCACAGGTTTTGTTGGACAAATTTTTAGATGTGGGGAACATGACCGTAAACCAAATAATTGATGAAGTTAGAAAGAATTATAGTGTTGGGGTAACACCTTGGAAAGTTGCCAAAGCAAAGGAAATTGCAATGGACTGCACGGTGGGAGATGGTCAACGATAATATGCTCTCTTTTATGATTATGTGGCTGAGTTATTAAGAGTAAAGGCTGAAACCTTTAAGATCAAGATTAACCAACCCACTCCTACTTTATAATCAAGATTTAGGTCTTTTTACATGTGTTTAGATGGCTACAAGCAGGGGTTCTTTGACTGAATGTAGACCTTTCATTAGTGTTGATGGTTGTCATTTAAAGACAACCTATGGTGGTCAATTACTGGTTGTAGTTGGTAGAGACCCATATGATCAGTACTTTCCATTAGCTTTTGCAGTGGTGGAAAATGAATGCAAAGAAACTTGGAGATGGTTTCTATCATTATTACTAGAAGATATTGGGGACATCCAATCTCATCGTTAGGTTTTCATTTCAAATCAACAAAAGGTAAACCAAATCATAACCATTTTTCAACTCTAATTGTACTATTTGCAGGGACTAATGACATTATTCAACGAGATCTTGGAAGGAGTGGAGCATCGGTTCTGTTTGAGACACCTTTACAGCAATTATAAAAAGAAATTTGGTGGAGGATTTGTCATCCGGGATGGGGGTTGGAAAGGCTACCTTTTATCAAGGATGGGAAAAAAAGATAGGTGAGTTGCAGAAAATTAATGTTGATGCTTATAATTGGTTACTTCAAATCCCTAGGAAATCTTGGTGTAAACATGAATTTAGAATGTATCCTAGGTGTGGTGTCTTGATGAATAACTTATCTGAGCCCTTCAATAGTTCAATTCTGATTGTTAGAGATAAACCTATCATAACTATGATGGAATGGATTAGATCATACATCATGGGTAGGTTTGCATCCCTAAGACACAAATTCAATTTATATACTGAAAAGTGATGCCTAAACCTAAAAAAAGACTAGATAAGGAAATTGAAAAAAGTGCAAATTGGATTCCAATCTGGTTAGGGGGCCAAAGTTTGAAGTGACTCAGGGGTTCACCATGGAACATTTTGTTGTCGACCTAACTGAACATAGCTAAAGTTATCATTTTTGGGATTTGGTTGGCATTCCATGTAGGCATGCAATGACTGCAATTCACTACAAGCTAGAAAACCCTAAAGATTATGTTCATCCTTATTACAAGAAAAATGCATATCAGGCTTGTTATGATCTTGAAATAACCCCCATAAATGGACAACAAATGTGACCTAAAAGTGATTTCCCAGAGCTACTACCACCTATCTACAAAACACCACCAGGACGATCCAAGAAACTACGTAGGAGAGAAGCAGATGAACATGTTAGCCATTCAAAGATAACTAAGAAAAATATTGCCATGAAGTGTACAAGATGTAATCAATTTGGGCATAACATCAGGACCTGCAAAAAGAGAAACATAATCAAAACAACCAGAAAGGTAATATTTGATTATCAATTTCTATCTTTAATTTCATATACAATATTTAAAAAAATTTCAATACCCATTTCACAGAGTAACACACAGAGGAACACCCCTGGACTTGCAACAACTCAAGTTGAATGTAGCAATTCTGCAGAATCAAGAAGGTAGAGGGCGAGTTGGAGGGAGAGACCCACATCCTTGGTTGCCACCAACAACCAACGACTAACAACAACACGAAGAAACACAACTCTACAAGTTATAGGGTCCCAAGCAAGTAGCACTGCACCCACTGGACAACCCATGTGATTTGATTTATTGTAACTTTGTAGTTGGTTTTTGGTTTAAGTGAAAACGTTGTCTCTTTTGTGTACATTTATGCATTATTGTCACCCACTAATGGAACACTATAGTGGTGGGTAGGCTTATGGTGGACCACCTTTTGTTGCAGGCACCACTTTTGATGCATGGACCACATTTAGATCATGGACTACTACTAAACTATTGCGAACATTATGCTTTTTGTAATGACTTATCAGTTGGTTAATTGATATGGTTGCAAGGTCCACTTTATATAATTACTTGATCTTAATCATTTGTTTGATTCAAACTGTCATAATTTTGAAATTACTAAAGAATTAATTCATTTATGTCTTAGCCAGATTTATAGCAATCTTCACATAAGCTAACAAAGTACCTAATTTAAAACAAACCAATATGTCATTAAAGCTACAAACAACAAACATGACACAAGAAAAATAGCCTGCGTGCAGTTACAGATATGGCCAAAAGATTGATGATAATAGCACAAAAGGAAGAAAATTAAAACTCTGTAGCAGTAAAGTGACCTGACTTTCCAAAGATTGGACAAGAATTCAACAACAATGCAATCATAGGTTTTAAAATTCAACATGTAACCAATAGCAAAATTAGTGGACAACAATTTCTTATATCATTCAGTAATAGCAAATTCCCACAAATACATAAGCTATCCAAAAATCATCACTACAACAACTCAAAAACTTAACAACCCGTAGAACATTAGTGCATATCCAAAAGGGTTAACCCTATCCAAAAATCACCACTACCACAGCTCATAACTACAAACCTAATTACAATTCACCTTTAACAAGAACATAACCACAAATACAATTTTAAACGCCCACGATATAAGAAATAAAAATTGCAGGAATTTCCCTAATCTTCTCTCTTTTTGCAATTTCCTCATCAACTTCTCGTTTTTCTTTGTCAATTCCAGGATAACTTTCTCCCTATCCAAGCAAACTTTATCTTCTTCTACTATTTTTTTTTTGTTAGCTTCAATATCAAATTCTTTACCTTCAAATTCAGATTCCCTTCATTAACCCACTCAAAATAGTTATAGTGTGAATTGAACTGCAAAAGAAAAAGATTAAACCATTACCACAGATCAAACTCAATCAAAAGTAATGGAATTTGTTATACTTACAGCCTAATTTCTACATCTCCAAAATAATTTGCCCTTGTTCTTCACAATTGTTGCCTTTACGAGCATCAATCTTTCCCCACACCCACATACTTTTGATGCTATTTCTGAAGACGAGGCACAACTCTACGACATTTTCGAACCAATCTTCCTTTATGTAAAATTAAAACCTTTGCTTCTACTCTTCATCACTGACTCAAGATATACACAAAGATGAATGTGTTGCCTTAGTTTCCCCAACACGAACACTAACTCCACAAATTCAGTGACACTCTTTAGCACCTTAGCACCGTTCCAATCCTCAAATCATAATTTTAGGGTTTTAATCCTCTTTGAAGCTTATGAGTAAAATAAGATAATTAATTTTCATTTTCCATGTTTCATTGTAGCTTAATTGACCCTTAAAATAACGTGTGACGTGGAACTCCGTTTGCCAGCTAAAAAAAAACTAACGACATTCTAAAATGGAGACTAATTCCACGAGTTTCAGAAGACGGGAGACCAAAATAGATGAAAGTTTGAAGGAGGGACCAAAACCAAAAATGCTCAATAGTTTGAGGACCTAAAACATATTTAACCCAATTTGATTTACCAAAAATTTGTTTTCGTTAATAAAACCACATTGATAATTACTTAAATTCTTGTAGTGTTTAATCATATTATGTACTAATATTGTCTCTTCTCGAAACAAATAATTTCTTCATCCATATGAATGTTTTCTCCTATTCATTTGTTCCTCACTCCCCCATATTACCTATTTGTTATAGTTGTTGTACAACCAAGTAACATGATTTGTAGATGATTTCTCCCCATGAAAAATATTATTCCACAAATAAGTTTTTGTCCTCATCTTCTATTTTATATTATCAGTTGTTTTACCATTTATCCTAATTTCTTATTCCAAATGCTTTGTTAAGCTCTCTCCATTAAATTCATTTTTTTCATTCTTTTTTCTTTATTCATGAATGGATGAATGACGATGATCTTAAATAAACTTCAAATGAATAAAGATTTGTAGAATAAATTAGTATTTGGTTTATAAATGCTATAAATTAGAAATTTTCATTCAAGTAAAAACATATGCAATTCATAACATTTTTAATTGAGCGTGTTGAGCCCAAAGAAGTTAAAGGTGTGCATAAAGAAGTATGGAGGAATTTAAAGCTTGTCTAACCCATTTAGGAGCTTTTAATTTCAGCCAACACTTTTATCCAAAATTATTGAGTGAAAGAAAGTTGAAGTTCTAAAATGTCTTTAAGAAAGAAAGTCTTATTTTTTATTTGGATATTATTTTGATGACTCAGTTCAACATTTGTTTTGAAGCATTTTCAAGTGACGTGCCTTTCTCCATTGAACTATAAGCACCTAACAATGGACTTATGCAGTACTTTGATGTTAATTTGGTGCTAATGAGACTTCAAAAATTTTGAAATAACATTTTTTTGGTCTTACTTTATCTCGTGGTATATAAACACCCATTCGAATTCCTTACATTCTTTGCAATGGATTTTGTACTAAGATTTCCAAGATCAAGCAATGAACGTGACTCTATCTTTGTGGTAGTCGACATATTTTAAAAATGGCTCATTTTACTCCATACTTCAAAGTTGATGATATGTTTCTTATTGTTAATTTGTTTTTCAAAGAAGTGGTTAGATTGCATGGGCTTCTTAGAGACATTATATCTGGCTGAAACGCTAAGTTCCACATTCACTTTTGAAGGACTCTTTGGAGCAAGTAAGGCGCTACACTTATTTTTTCAACTAATTTCACCTTCATATAGATGATCAAATAAAAGTGGTTAATAAAATGTTTTCCCAACTTTTTAGATGCATGATTTTTAAAACTCTCAAAGAATGGCAAATACACATACCTTAAATTAGGTTTGCATATAACAGAGTAGTTTATTCTACTACTACCCACTTAACTTTTGAGATTGTTTTTGGGTTTAATCCTTTGATCCCCCTTAGTATATTTTTATTTCCAACTCCAAAGGAAATGATGTTTAGTGATGTGAATGCAATAGTAAAGTTAAAATAACGAGACAAGGAATGTGGAAAGAAGTCATCTTTGAACCTAGAGATTGAGTTTTGGTTCATTTAAGAAAATATAGATTTCTAAATCAATGAAAATCCAAACTCTAGGGTGGAAGAGATAACCCTTTTCAAATTCTCAAAAGAATAAACAATAAAGCATACCAATTCACTGATGTAGATAATACCGATGTAATAAGTTTAAAAATTTTGACATCGGTTGTAGAACAACTAATGTGATATATGGCATTGAAATGAAAAAAGATCCTCCATTTATCTACCCCACGCATAAAAAGGCACAATAGCAACAAGCAATAATCAAAACCCTAAGGTTCAAAGTATCTATTTGGCCATAGGAAGAAGAAACCAAAGACTTACCTTCTTACCACTAGCGGCGAATTCTAGAAAGTTTTCAAGCAAAGTCATAATGCTATTTTGGGCCCTAATTCCATCGTTCCAATAAATACGTTACCCACTCTTGTCTTATTTTTTTCATAATGACATCCGGTATAGGTGATGGATTCTTGAATCGTTAAAAAAATAATACAAGTTCGTTATGTGTGGATATTAATATTTAAAGTTTGATGTGATTTCTAATATGTGAAAGGTATATACATATACATATACATATACATACATATATATATATATATATATATATATATATATATATATATATATATATATATATATATATATATATATATATATATATATATATATATATATATATTAC
>Ga0214543_1003043_pt1 | contig 32738 bp, 18 predicted proteins | sample CNSS2metaG_FD_160094 | JGI IMG/M metagenome (GOLD analysis project Ga0214543, IMG submission 160094) | Root nodule microbial communities from cowpea collected in UCLA plant growth center, Los Angeles, California, USA - CNSS2 | ecosystem: Host-associated > Plants > Roots > Nodule | place: USA... | reverse complement strand
ATATATAATAAATATGTAATATATATATATATATATATATATATATATATATATTAATTCAAAGAATTGAATTAAGTTTTAAAATTTTTTGGGACCATGTAACATCTCAAACATAGAAGTTCAATGTTTTCTATCTAGTGAAATTTACATGATTATATCAAAGCATAATTCATAAAATATAATTCATAACTTTAAGCATAGTCCTCTTTTTATAACAAAACTTAACATTCAAAGAGAATTCAAAATAAAACTAATAGGAGTGGCTCATATATAATATCACAAACTATAGATATAAAAACTCTAAACTGGTTCTCAACTTCAACACCCATAAAGACTCAATGTTACTGCTCTTTAGATCCTACATTATCTTTTGCTCTCGTGAAATTCACATTCACAGCAAATAGGTAAGATCAACATGGAAATAAACAAGGTAAGCTAAAGATGATTTAAAACTTATAAGTTTTAAATAAAAATAGAGTATTCTAAAATTTTGAATATAATGATATACCGTACCATCTACCATCAAACATTACACCAAGGTTGATCAAGCACAAACATACATTTATAACTACAGACCCGACCTTTGGAGGGTTGGTGTACTGACTAGTGTTATGAGATCATACACATATCACTCTTGCATCTCAACAGTTATAGTTATAATGTGCATGGACAACTTCCGTGATTCAATAAGCATGATAGGGTAAATTCAATATCCCTTTTGAGTGTGACTACTGCCAACATTCTAGATACAAACCTCCCTCGACTCACACAACTAGTCATTGTTTTTTATTTTACTCAAATGACTAGTAGAGTCAAGATAACCTCACCTCTGCATTTATCATCATTACACCTCAAAATGAAACCAAACATGGTAGAATCCCAACTTAGGAATAACTACCTTATGATTTAATCATATATATTTTCATTTGTAATCATCATACCAAGAAGGGCGAAGCCCAATGGTACATGAAGGGCGCTCAATGTCCACATCTTAGGGGCTCATTGTAAAGTGAGCGCCCAACAGTACCATACCAATGTCCAAGACTGAGGACCCGCAAGTTCAGTGGAAGATGAACACCTAGTGATGCAAACATAGTGCCTGATGCCCTAGCCCTTAGAGTTCTCTGACTTTGATTTTATGACTATTGGCCAATACCATGCACCCACCGCCCATTGTCATCTCAGAAAACAAATATTTTTTAGCATCTGAGCTTGCTCAATTTGTTCTGATTGTTACTTTACCCCTTTACAAATTCAATTCTTAAAGCCAAATCAATTTTCTTAAGAGTACTAACAAATATACATTGTTCAAAACTAAAAGCTCTCATTTCAATTTTTCACACTTTTAAATAAATAAAAAAACTAAGCCTAATTCTATCTAGCAAAGCTCATTCACATAGATTTTTATACACATCAAATTCACACCTCAAACCATTCCAACAACTCAGTTATCATCACATAATCAAACACATTCAAAAAGTTTACAGTTTTCAACAATATAAAAATCAAGAGAAAAACCAAGACTAGTTTTCCTTACCTCCTTTCAAGTTCTTGGCTTAGAATTTCTCCTAATCTCTATGTCTCATAGGATGATCTAAAAAAACAAAAGAGATCTTAGATTAATGATCTAAGCACATCTGTTAATTCACAACAAATCAAGACAAACGATAAAATTTCCTAAGACAACATGCATATAGAAATTTCCTACATACATCAAGATCAAAATTTTGTTATATATATATATATATATATACGTGGTATTGTAAAAGGGGAAACCATATATAGCTACCTCATGATCTCTTCTCGGTGAACATTGTTGCCGTTGAAAATGCAAAGAGTGCTAATTTGTTGGAGATATTTAGTAACAAGGTGCGCTTTTCTTCCACAAGCCATGGACAATGTGATGTTGGATTTGTTGTTGATTTTTATCCTAAATCCATGGGATTTTGGCTCATCATCATACCTCCTCTCCATTTACAAATATGGCTTCATTCTTCATCCAAAATGCACAACTTCATAACATTTTCTCTTTGCTTCTACTCTTATTTCTTATTTTTTTTATCTATCATGGGTTAATTTTGCTCTTTAAAGAGTTTTTCTTGCTAGATTCTGAGATCCTCTTAAAATTTGAGACATTCTAGTTGTATAATTGGAGACTTGCACAACACATTGCGAATAAGTCCTTAAGGGTGGTGAATATACATGCCTTAGGAAATATTTTTGTTCATGATTTCGTCAGCTAATACAACAATCTTAAGGACTTATGACTAGCATTAACAACCAAAATTTGGAGAACCAAAACATTGTTTCCCAAACTAATATAGTATTTGTGAAATTGTTCCCTGATGTGTCAAAAATTGAGGTTTTCTCTAAATAGAACTTTTGGTGATGGCAAGAATGTGTGTCTATCCTTTTAGACATGATGGAGTTGTTACTACTCTCACATCTTCAAAACCCAATACCAGTATCCCTTCAAAAACGTTTTAAGGTTAGATTCATGGGAACAAGGTATGTAACATCCTAGCCGGATATTACTTATTTAAATAAAATAAAAATAATAAAAGCAATATAGTCGCATTAAATAAACTCTTTCCAAAATTGCGAGAAAATTAAACTTTATTATAAGCGCCAAAAATTCGAAAGTATGAATTAAACTTAAGCTTACATCTCCAATTCCAAAATTTTAAATCCAGATTAAACAATTAATGAAAAATTGTAGAAATAAAAATATTCCCAAGCTACTCCGCTCCAACGCTAAGTCTCACCAGCACCTCCTGCAACATCATCTGCTTTCATGTAACAAGTTACATGATCATCGTCCAACACAAGCAGATAGGGTGAGCTCAAATAAAATAGATACAATATACAATAACACAATAATTTTAAGCCCATAATTCCAATGACAATCCCAACCGTCACACCCTACATTCACATTTTCCTTTGAACGCCTCTTGATTCTACCCCCTTTGATGATAACATTGATCGATCCTTGCTGCCATGAGTGTCTACTCGCCCCTCCGACTACTAGCCACCACCAATATTCCACACATTGGAATAATCTTGTCACAACCACAATCCACAACACCAAGTCAAGTTCGCCAATACGAATCGCAGTTCGTATTTGTCTCAAGACTACCAAACTCGTCGGATAACACCAAGGAGGGCAATCATTTGGAACCCATCTGTACAAGTCACGATCTCGCACACTCCATTGGACTTCCAAAACCACTAAGTTATAACTTCGAGTGGCCACGTGTTACCCCAATACAAGCTACACTCGTAACTAGGCCCCCAATAAAGCATTGCATCAAGACATCCATCCAAAGCTATATAAAATCACTCGCGCAATCCATCGCTGCATCTGGAACTGCCTGGCGCCAAACACTGCGTCGCTAGGCGCACTCGCGCTCTAGGTCGCCTAGCGGGCACCTCACGTCGCCAGGCGCCACGTGCCTTCCAAGTCTCTACCAGATTGTTTCCGCTTGGTGAAATCATCTCTTTCGCCAGGCACCACGCGCCTAGTATTTTCTAATTTTCTCCTTGTCGCTTGGCGGCTCACGGGATGAACCGCCAAGCGCCACACCAGTAGCGTCACTACTACTGGTTTTTGAAATTTTGGAACTGGTTCCAAGGAACCCAACACTCCACAAAAAATCAAGCATCACCATAAATACTTATTCCATCATAATAAAATGATTGGTATAGAGTCCACACACTCACAAGCATTATGGAGTCATTACACAATTTATTGTAAAGCATGCCATGAAAATTCCTGCCACATCACAACTTGCGCATACGCACAATACTCAAACAGACCATATTACCGCATCATTTTCAAAATAACACAACAGTTACCTCATGAATTCATAAGCTCGAATCATGAATCACACATGTTGTACCATGTTTCTATTCCACATTATTCTTTTCACCAAAATAATGCATAGCTTATTAAATAAAGCCAAATTATAGGTAGCACATAAATGAATTCCAAAACAAGGTAGGTTCACTAATATTGTCCAAACAATGGCTACACCATTTACTCTCTTTTACCCCAAGTATCCCATATTCATCTATAATTAATCAACCTTTCTTACAAAAGTTCCCCTTCTGATACTCCCTGTCCAATACTCCATATTATGCATACGAATATTCCAGATAAATTTTTTAGAACCTACGAGAAAGAACAGAACCATAGTTCAGTTCTGCATTGGTACGTTGCCTAGCAGCTGCTCGAGTACCGCTAGGTGGGGCCTGCAAACCTGGAAATTCTCAGGCTTCCCTACACAGATGTGAGTCACTACACCCCCCTCATAATCATACACATTCATGCAATTTCACAATTTAACCATACAATTGTAATTCCAACTTTAATACATTTTATTTGTCACAATAATAATTCAATTCATAATGTGAATTCAAGATTTCCCATCAATCTCAAGTCCCAAGAGTTAGTAGAGGTGAGGGTTCACAAACATTTCATACATCACAAAATCATATTATTGAAACATGAATGCAATTCGCCTAACTTGGATTCCTAGCTCAACCTTGATTACTTTAGAGTTCCTTCCTTGATCACCAATGGCCTCCTTGGCTCTTCCTCAATTTAGCTCTCCCTCTCACTCCTTTAAACACACGTTGCTATGAAATTTCTCTCCTCACAATACTCTACAATGGCAGCCTCGAAAAACCCACTCTTTCTCCCTTAATTTGCCTATTAATTATACCTTAACTACACTTAATGGCTAAAAAAACGAAAATGCATTGAAAATAATTTTAATTGCCATTCAAGAATCATTATTAGTTGTTTTTCCAGCCCTCTTGGCTACCCCTTTGCCAGCTAGGGTTTCTGGCTCTTCCCATTCATGCCAAATGTAATTTTAGCAAAAAGAAAGTTTAATTCATGTCTACCAAGGTTCAAGCACACAATCATACAATTAGCAAGACAATGCACAACCAACCAACCAATTCCTATTTTGTGATAATCTTATAAATCTAGGATTATAATATCGCTCCTCATGATTAAGCATATTACCAAAATAATAAACAATTAAAATAACACACAATTGCCAAGAACACCCAACCACTTAAGCTAGTACTTTTTCACATCATAAAGGCTAGCATTAATTTCCATAAAGGCTCTTTTACCCGCATTTATTAAATAGTTATTTATTTAATTATTTAAATTCTTCGAGCTTACAAGGTATGCTGACACACTTTACTAAGTACTTTGTCTAATGACTTGTTCGATGTTTATTTTTCCTATAAGGAAGCGAAAGACATTTGAGATTCGTTAATTCTCAAATTTATTGCCAAAGATATCGTCGGACAAAGATTCATAATAGGGAACAACTACCACTGGAACATGATTGAAGATAAGGACATCAAGATCAAAATCAATGAGTACCACAAATTATTAGGATATATCAAAGCAAAGAACATAATTCTACAATATGAGTTCATCTCAGAACTTCTAATCGAGAAACTACTGTCATCTTAGACTAACAATAAACAATATATGAAACACGACATAAGTATATTTCACTTCCATAAATCATAACACACATCATCATTGAAGGAGTGTGCTACTACAACGGCTAGAGCGTTATCTAAAAAAGCAAATGTGGCAAAAGACAAACTACTCCAAAAATGTATGAGAATAAACCTGATCACAATAAGAAATTTTTTTTTTCTGAAATTCTCATCCCAGAGGATTTAACCGCATATTTAAGAATGGAAATTGCTTCGTATGTGGAAAGTCAGACCATCATGCACCATAGTGTATGCGTAGAGCAAGAAATGACAATCATCCTAGGGAAAATATAGTTGAATGGTAAAATACTATTATTGCATACGTTTTCAAAAAATTTGATACCAATGTGAGCAAGTGGATGGTAGACTCTCGTGCTACTAGGCACATATTTGCAAACTTCTTTACCTCCTACACTAGTGTAGGAATGAAGAAGAACATATTAGTGATTCTAGGACAAATCATGTCATAGGAATGGGAAAGGTTCTTCTAAAACTCACATCTAGGAAGACTTTGGCCTTGAGTAATGTGCTATATGTGCCCTCTATTAGAGTTAATTTAATCTTTGTAGCACTATTGGGAAAAATAGGGGTTAAGTATCTTTTGAATCTCACAAGATTGTTAGGACAAAAAATAATGTTTTTGTGGGAGAAGGAATATTGTGATCAAGGTCTCTTTGTGCTCAATATTTATGAAATTTTCAATAAATCAAGTTCTTATGCTTACTTTGTTGACTTGTATGATATGTGGCATTCTAGATTAGGACATGTGAACCACTTATGTGTTATGGAATTACAACGACTATGATTAATTAATATGCACGATAAGAAAGTAGACGAGAAAATTAATGGATGTTAAGACCACTTTTTTAAATGGTGAATTAGAGGAGGAAATTTATATGAATCAACCTAAAGGATGTGTTTTTCTAGTCAATAAAATAAAGTATGGAAACTTTTAAAATCTTTGTATGGATTGAAAGAAGCTCCCAAACAATGGCATGAAAAGCTTGATAACGTGTTTCTTTGTGATGCTTTTTCACCTAATAATGTTGATAAATGTGTGTTGTAAGACCCAAGAAATTTAAGTAATTAAATAAATAATTATTTAATAAATGCGAGTAGTGGGAACCTTTATGGCATTTAATGTTAGTGTTTATGATGTGGAATAATATTAGCTCAAGTGGTTGAGAGTACTTAGTTACGTGAGAGGATTTGGGTTTGAGTCTTAGGTATGTTATTTTAATAGTTTATTATTTTTAATGATATGCTTGATCATGATGAGTGATTATAAATTCCTATATGTATAGAAATTATCATGAAACACAAATTAGTTGAATGGTTGTGGATTGACTTGACAATGGGGTAGTTGTGTGTTCAAACCTTAACTTAAGCAAAATAAGGTTCCTTTTTGCTAAAATTTATTTTGGCATGGATGGGAAGGGTCATAAACCCTAACCGTCTTGAGGAGCAGATGGAAGGCTTAGGAAACTACTTGTTAATGGCCCTGAATGTTCATCAATTAAAATTGAGCTTTTGACACTGTAAACTTGTGAGGACTGGAAAAGAGTATTTTGCACATAAATATGATGAACCAAGGACACGTGGGGTCGTTTCTATAAGGGTGAGGGAAGGAATACGAGTTTGATCAATTGTGGTGCAAGAGGACTCTAGCATTTTTCTCGATTCATTAACCGTCCAATTTAGGTGACATTTTGACAAATGATTTATAACATGTTGTTATTCACTTTGAACGGTGGAGATTTGAATTGGATATCTACAGTTGGAGATATACATCACTCATAATTGGTTGTTTGGATTTCCTAAGAGTATGATTATTAATGGATGATTACGTGTGCTTAAGTGCTGGCATGGCCTTGATTGGTGAATGTATATATATAAATATGTAGATGTGTGATTGATGAGTATGTTTTTGGCAGTGCTTGTTGAGCCATGTTGAATATATAAATCTATATATGTTAGCTCGAATGTATGATGTTATAAGTGTGTGCAAAAGGCAACTATTGATGATATCACTATGACCGAGTGTTGCATGATAATCATACGTTAAATGTAATAGAATTGCGGGGGCATGCAAAATAAGTATATAGCTTTGATTGTGTCTTATGTGGTGTATGTAAATTGTAAGCATGCAAAGTGTTGGGAAAATGAGAAGGGGAAAATAATGTGCGTGTTGGATTAGACTGTGATGTTTTTAAGGAGCATGAATGTGTCTACTATTTAAAGTGGTTCCATGGATATGAGTGATGGTTGGTGAAATACATGTTTAATATGTGATATTTGTGTACAAGTATGTTAAAGCTATATAAGTTAAGACTGTGCATTTGAGTCATGTGATTTATAGAAATATATATATTCTTGATTGTGGACATGCATAATTATAAGAGTAGAATTGAATGTAACCTATTTTTGGTTGCTAAACCAACAACGGGTCGTTACTAGTATAGTGCTTGGTAGCATAGTGGTGGCCGACAAGCGATAAGAGTACCAGGAAAGTTCCTAGAGCGTGTGGCGCCTAGCGGTGAGGAGTGAACCGCTAGGTGATAGCCAATAAGACAATGGCTCTATTTGTGTTTGACACTTGGCGACGAGAGGGCTCCGCCAAGCGGTGTGCGCTAGAATGTCACTTGGCGGCGCTTAGGCAGTGTCAGGCGATAACGCAGAGAGCAGTGTGCACTATTGGCTTGTGTTTTGCGTGTTTGTGATGTTGGGCTTGGACCAGGAGATGATTAATTGTGTCATGAGCGAGTAGGTTCAAGGCTGGTGATGAACACATGATAATATGAACGGGGAGGTTCATATTATGATGCTCTCATGTGAGGATACGAGTGGGGAGGTTCGTGTGTTTCGTGCTCATAATTAAGGGTTGTTACGTGCGGGAAGGTTCATAGCTGTTGAATCATGTGTGTCATGGGCCTATGGTCGAGTATTGGTATGGTGTTTTACACGACTTGTGGCTTGTTTCTTTGGATGTGCGTGATTTACGAGGCTTTGGGTGATACCTTAAGAATGGAATTTGTTGTGGTATCCCTTGAGGTGTGGCTCAAGACAGAGGGTAAACACGTGGCATTCCTTGAGTTGTGGCTTGAAATGGCATCCCTTGAGTTGTGGCTCGGGATGACGGATGGACACGAGGATTCTTTAAGTTGTGGCTCGGATTGGCGAGTGTTATCGGTGTGAGTGTGCGAGTTGTGGCTCATATGGATGGATCTAGGAAGATTGCCCTCTTTAGCGTTAGTCGACGAGTTTGGTAGTCTTGAGACAAATACGAACTATGGTTTGTATTGGGAACTCCACCCAGCGTTACAGAGTGTGGTTCGTAGTAGGTTTCCCGCACGTGTTCTACAAGTTGTGGCTTGTAGGTGGAGGCAACAAATGGTATCTTGAGGTTATCATCTAAAGACATAGAACATGGATAACATGGTGGTGGTCGTGCGGTATGGAATCAAATAATAGATTTCCTTTGATGAGTGTATGAATATATATTTGAATTGTATATATAATTTGATATATGTTAGCTTACCCTATCTGCTTGTGTTTCATGATGATCGTGTAATGCGTTACACGAGAGCAGATGATGTTACAGGTGGTGCTGGTGAGGCATATAACCAGAGCGGGGATGCTTGGGGATTTGATTTTATTGTTTTCTTGATTTACTTTGTAAATCAGATTTGATTTCCCAGTTTTGGAAATGTAAACACTTGAAAATAAATTATATTTATTATGAATGATGATTAAGAAGGATTTCAATTTCCCGTGTTTTGGGAAATACATTTAAATAAATGTGACTATTATTTATTTTATTTTATATTATTTAAAATTAGTAATATCTGAATGGGATGTTACATGTGTACTCTAAATCTAAAAATAGAGAATATGTCATTATATGTTTATATGTGTGGATGACATGTTAATGATTGGTAATGCAATGAGATAGTTTCTATAACTCAATTGTTTCTAGGGTTTATTTTTTAAATGTAAGATGTTTCTAGGTGAAGCCAATGAGATTTTATAAGTTAGAATCATAAGGAAGGGAGATATATAATATATTACTATCCCTAGAACAATACATTGAGAAACATCTTAGGAAGTTTGAATACTATGACTTCAAACAAGTGAGTACCCATCATGATGCTAACTGTAAGATAATGAAAAATAGGAGAGAATCTATTTTTCAATCTCGGTATGCCCAAATAATTGGGAGCTTACTACATTTAATCAACTTTTCTAGACCTGATATTGCTTATGCAATAGGTAGACTATTTATGTATACTCAATGTCTTAATCAGAAGCGTTAGGATGTAGTTACAAGACTTATGGGATACTTGAGAGGTTCAATGGATTATGCCATTAAATATAGTGGGTTTCAAATTGAATTAAAAGGGTACAGTGATGCTAACTGGAACTCTAATTTAGATGAGACAAAAATAAACTAGTGATTATGTATTCGCACTTGAGGTTAGTGTGATTACATGGAAATCAGTCAGGCAAACAATTATTGTTATGTCAATAATGAAATATGAGTTTATTGCTCTTGAAATGGTTTGTAGTGAAGTTGAATAGTTGACAAACTTCTTAGCGAACATTCCACTAGGAATGAAACCAACCTCATCTACTTTAATATACACTGTGATTGCCAATCGGCAATATCTATAACTAAAGAGTGGAACTATTTTCATTGATTGTAAGGTCAAAGCGGAATCTAGCAGATCCTCTAACTAAACCCTTAGGAAGAAAGATGATTTTAGAAACATTAAGGGTAATGAGACTTAAGCCACTTGGAAACAAACAAGTTATGGTAACTCAACCTTTGTGATTAGAGATATTATGAATAAGGTTAATATAGGTAAGAGCAAGTCACTTGTTAGTTCCGATAACACTAAATTGATTTTAAATCCATTATGTGCATTCCTATGGTGTATGAAAATTATAGAGACTAAATTATTAGAAGGTTAAACTTTGTAATTAAAATTCTATGTTGTGAAAGAATTTCAGCTTAAACAAAGTTTTTAATGTTTTTCATATACCCTATGGTTGGTGTATGATTTGCAGCATACACTTAATGAAATCACCTATACGAGTGTCAAGTGGGACCGCTTGCATGAGATATTTGCATGATCTCTAGAGCACTCATGAATATTATGCATATGCATGGACTAGTAAGCGTAGCACAATGATAACAACAAAGATTGCGGGGGTGTATTGTGATTGATAAACTGCTAACACACACTAAGTGTTTTTGGTTCATATAGCTTGTTATACCAACTGCACTGTGTGTTAGGTTTCTCAATCTAGGACTGGTTCATATAGCTTGTTATATCAATTTTGATGCATTACGTCTTATATGAGACCCATGATTTTCTTTTTTCTTTCTTTTCTTACCCTTTTACAATATGTGGGGGATTGTTATATATATATATAGGGTATTGTAAAAGGAGAAACCATTTACAGTTACTGCATGAGCTTTCCTAGGTGAACATTGCTACCATTGAAAAACCAAACAATGCTAATCTGTTAGAGATATTTAGCCGCAAGGTGCGTTTTTCTTTCGTAAGCCATGGACATTGTGACATTGGATTTGTTGCTAACTTTTCTCCTAAATTCATAGGATTTTGGCCCATCACTGTACCTCCTTTCCATTTATAAATATGGGTTCATTCTTCATCTAAAATCACACAACTCCATAGCATCTTATCTCTGCTTCTACTCCCTTTTCTTATTCTTTTATCTATTTTGGGTTAATTTTGCTCTTTTTAAAGAGTATTTCTTGCAAGATTCTAAGATCCTCAGAAAATTCGAAAAGTTTCTATTGTACTATGGGGGACTTGCGTAACGTATTGTGAATAAATCTTAAAAGTAATGAATATACATGTCTCGAGAAATATTTTTGTTCATGATTTTGTAAGCTAATACAACAACTTTAACTCTAGAATCGGACATAAAATGAACTTGCTCGGTAGAAGAAATTGATCCGTTTGAATTGTTGGCCTTCTCACTAGAAGTTCTTTAAAAATAAATTTGGTTCTAACTAAGTTCTATTTATATTTTTTTCTTTAATAATAATATATTCGAGTATTCCCTTTAATAAAACCCTCTTTCTCTCTTAAATCAATTTCTAGGGTTTCACAAACCACATTGCTTCAAATTATAAATTTAAACATAATTAAGTTTAATGAAAATCTTAGATAATGTTACTATTTTAAATATGTAAAAATTGAAACAATTGAAAGAAACGAACTATAACCAATAAACTTAAGGACCACTAAATGGGTCCACTAGTGCATAAGATATAGGAAAGTCTTTGGGTTTATTTGGTTGATTCCTTCTGATAATAAATATTAATCTTCACTTGATGATAATGAGGAGCACAATATAATGTAATGATAAGGAATATTCTTCTTCCTTGAGTTAAAAGACACGTAAACGTGCGACGAGAATCATGCAAATTCGTGTCTCTTTGTGAACCCTTCTTTCCTTATGAGCCATTAAATTTGCGGTTTTCCTAATCACCCCTATAACTAATTTAGTTCATAAACTTAGTTTATTCCCCATTCAATTCGAGTCTCTTACTAGTTTGGGTAATCAAGACATTTAAATTGGTAATTGTGATTATTAAACTTTAAAACTCAACATCTCAGACACGATAATGGACAATGAATATCCTAACGAGCATTAAAGTCAAAATATTTTTCAATTTTGAAAGGTTTAACGTTCACGTGTTAAACTTATCTTCACGAAACATGCAATTAATTTTCATTACAAAGTGATCAAATATCAATTAGTAGGTATAGTGTATTTGTGCTAGGATCAACTTTGTAAAGCTTTTTTAGTTGGTGATATATTCGTGTATATTCTTTAGCACAACTTGTTATTACGATTAGCTACATAGGTCAACATAATTCTTAGGTATCAATCTTTCCATTTTAAGAATTTAGCTTAGAAAAATATTCTCTTCATCATTCAAGGTAGCAAAACAATATATCAGTTTTAATGAAAATTATAATATAATTTTATATAAATCTATCAATGAGTCCATTTCTGTTCACTGCTACATATGTCAGTTTATCTTTCATTTTCAATTTCAATTTAATATATATATATATATATATATATATATATATATATATATATATATATATATATATATATATACACACACAAATGATTTCTAATCATTTTTAAAGTGAGGGTGTACATGACAAACATGACTTGAGTTATTTTTTTAATTAAAGTTATGCATAAAATTTAGAAGTTGTGTTTGTTATATAGGACTATAGGACTTCGGTATAAAAGTAAAGCAAATAAAGTTGTTTGTCATGCATGACTTCAATTCAAAAATAAAACAATTGAAGTTGTGTTTGTCATACAAAAATTTACTTTTAAACAAACTGGAAATATTTTTAAGCATGGACGACTTTAATACATACGTAAAAAAATAATCAAATAAAAGTTATCTTCAACATGTACGATGTCTGTATAAGAAAAAATTAAACCAAAGTCGTTTCTTTTGCGTACGATTTCTATATGATAAAGTTGAAATCATATTTCTTAAATACGATTTCTTTAATACAAAATTATGAGCCCCAAACACAACTTATCCGTTACTACAATGTTTTCTAATTTTTTCCATTATAATATTTTTGTACGAAATTATACCAAAAGGATAAAAAATAAACATAAAAAAAATTAACCTGATAGTTAATATTAGATATGTCTTGTAAAGAATTTTATATAGTACTACACATTAGTATTATTTTAAAATTATTAAACATTTCTATGTTTTTAATTTAATGTGTTTTTTCCTAACTTTTATTTTTAATTATTTTCCTAATTTTTCTTTTATTTAGTAATCAAGGGTGAATGTTCCTATAATGACATCAAAAATAAATTTTAGAATTTAATTAGTTGTGCAAAACTAAATAACCTTAAATGTTGAACTAAACATGATGGCTTACTTTAACTTATATAGTACTAAGTTCAAATTGTTTAACTTGTTATTTAAAACCCTCGGAAGGACATTTAATGGTAAGAGTAAATAAAGTTTTCCCTAATAAACGGTGATTAGGACAAGTGCCACATATGAAGTTGAATAATCACTTTTTCTTCTCACCTTCCTTTTATTTATTTGATTAGTGCCATGAAAAATAATAAAAAGATACATATCTCCTATATAGTTTCAATAAACACTTTTTTTATAGAAAATTAAAAGCCTAGACCAAAGGAAAAGTGTCTACATTATTAGTGTTCATTTAAAAACGAAGAACCCATGATTTTAACACTACAAAAAATTTCATATTAACTACGAAAAAATTGCATAGTTAATCCCTTGCTAACAAATTTTTCAACAGATTAATTATTAAATTATTAAGAAATATTCCGTAATAAAATTCAGGTAGATAATTAGATAAGGATATAATCTCTCGCTGTTCTTGAACTAATTCATTTCTAATATCTTGCTAATCCCGCGCTAAAATTAAATGATAAAATTTTAGAATTTCTAATTAATTTGTCACAAAAGTGACTCCAGATTATCTGCTCTTTCTTGAACTATTTCAGAATAAAGATTTCAAAATTTTCAAATCAGAATGAAATTTAAAAACAGAAAGAAATTGGAACTAGAATTTTATAATGGAATTTCTAGAACATATTTTATGCATTTTGAAACAATTATGGAATAAAATTTTCATGGCAAACTTTTCCAGAACATGTAATGCCTTCTGGAATGATTTTTCTGGAACAAGGTTTCTAAAACAAACTTTTTGATTATGTGTTAGAAAGAACATTCTAGAACGAGCCTTCTTCCACGTTCTCACTCGTCTTCTTCGTATGCAGCATTCTCCCTCCTCCCTTCAACAGAGGCAATGATGGTAGAAGGTGACAGTAGCGGTGGTGTGATACAGTGAAAAAGATATTTTAGTTCTTTTTATTAATGTGGGGTGCAGTTAATAATTGTGCGAGTGCAGTATGCAATGCAATAAATCAAAAAGGAAATCTGAAGAGCCCATGTCCAAAAGAGGGAGGAAAACTGGAAGTTTTTTCTTCAAACATTTCTTTCCTGCACCCCGGTTTTACATCCTGCACCCAGATAAAATGTTTTATCCCATCTTACCCTAAATAAAATATACTAAAAATCTTAAATTTCTTCACACATATGTCCCTCTTGACCCTCTCGCCCCATCTATCATCTTTTTCACCGTCACCAATTTTATCTTCGTCATCTTCACATAATGATTTTTGAATTGACAATAATACATTCTTGAATCGAGTAATACATACCGGATTATTCAATTCAAAACAAAATTTCAGATTGGCCAATCCCATATATATTAACGAATCCGGAAATATATATCAAATTATCCAATCAATGATATAAATTTACAAATTGGATCGACTAATTCAGTATGCATTTCCTAATCCCGGTAATGCATGCCAGATAGGCTAATCCGGTACTTAAATGTAAACCTCCAAAAAGTTATAGAAAAAGTTTAAACTAAAATGCATGTTGGTCAATTATTATGATTTAACCAAAAGACAGAATTGATGAAGATTCAAAAGGAATAACTATATCTGCATTTAACAACATTTATTGTGATACAATGTTAATTTTAATTGTATTTTGGAAAGAAATAATCTAAAACTACGTTGGAAAAGATATGGCCACTAAAGTGGTCATTCTAGTTGTTCCAATTTATTCCACATATCAATCATCAGATTCCAAAAATCTTTCTGTCGATTTGTTCTCTCCCATTACAAGGTTTCGGTTAAGTCCTAACAAGTAATTAACAGTGTTTCATAACTAAAACAGTGTATTTTACTACTTGTCTCTTCTTTTATATACATACCATTTTTTTTATTACTAAATTTTGACAACTTTCTTTTACAATCTTAGATGTCATTTTTTAAGTGGTTTTTCAATTTTCTATTTTCTCATTCTCAATATTCCAAAACCACTTAGAAGATGTCACCTCATGTTGTAAAAAAAAGTTGTCAAAATTTAATAGTCAAAATATCATTCTCCCATGCAATAATGCCTTGAGTAATGTATTAGCAGGAGTGCAGTTCAGAGATATACCAATAAACCATTTGAATATATATTCTTATAAAATAAGCAAGTAGATTCTATCAACATGTCACATATATAACATATAAGCTACCACACACATATAGGGGAAGAAGTAATCACAGGGATGAAAAAATGTATCCTTTTCTTGAAAAAACTGTTGTTCCATTTGGGACCCAATACAGAAAGGGGAATGGGGACCAGAATTACTGAAACTTTAATTTGCTGAAATTTCCACTGGTACTCCTGGAGTAGGTTCTACAACCTTTGCATCTGGTAATTCTTTTGATAAAAGTTCCTGCATTCATAATTGATCCAAAAGATAGAATAGTGTTTGTTTGAATAACTTTTACATAAACTTATTCTATTTTTCTTCCGTACTTAAAAGAAAATTTTATTCAAACAAATTCTTAATCAATTACTTTATTTTCCAAAGTAACAAAATTTCATTGTTAGTTGTATATGAGAAACACTATCTTCTTTCTGTTTTATTAGAAGATGACATTGTTCCTGTTAGTAAGATAACCCTTCTCATATTCACCCTCTCTAGACAATAAAAGAAATTCATTCCAAAAGTTTCTTATAGATCCAGTTCACTATAAACATTACCCCAATCTGGCTTCTGTTTCTAGCAATGATCGAGCATCATGAAAAAACTTAAGTAGATAAAGCCAGTTGACAATTGAACAGAAGAGCTAGAAAGATAAATGATCAAAGTGTGACAATATCCATTGTCTAAGGCTTCCTCCAAAGGACTTGTATAGAACCAAACAACCAAAAACAATCACTCACAAACAAGTTTTTTATTTCATGGGGAAATGAACTAGCGGGAAAGGAGAAGGTAAAGATGATCAAGCTAGTAGACGATTGAACAAAATCTAGAAAGTTAAGAGGTCTCTTCAAAGTTATCCCCACAAATAAGTAATTTTGACAGCACCCATCCCACGTTCATGCTAGAAGGAATGGAAAAAGTGACATTTTCATTCTATTCTCAAAATCCAGAACAGATTCCTGCTCAAGCAATTTCTCTATCATTGTTCACTCAGCCCGCATTCTTTCCAGGCTCTAATATAGGTTTATTGTTAGATCCAAAAGGTGATAAATATTTTATGGACTTTCTAGAAATGGTATATATATATATATATATCAATGTTGTAAAGGGCAGATTACTAGGACAAAAAATTCCTTCCCATCTCAACACCCAGCAAGATAAGAATATGAAGACTTTCTCAAAAAGTCTCACCCCCCTGTAACTACTAACTATTCTTACTTTTAAATTTCTTTCTACCTATAATACACTTTCCAACCCTTCTCATTACTTTTCTGCCTATCATTATCTGCAGCTGCTGCAACAACCTTGTCCTTAAGGTTAAATTCTGGAATTTGGTCTTGTACGGTGGAAATGTCTTCCCATATTGCTGCTTCTAGAGGTCCCTCCTGCCATTGCACCATCACTTGTTGTATTGGCTCCTCCTTATCCAAAAGCTGGCTCGCAAAACAAACAAAAACTTGTGCCTGCTGTTCATTTGGTAGTTTTTTCTCTACTTGATGGGCTCCTATAGCTAATTTCAATTGAGATGCATGGAAAACTGGATGTATGTGGGAAGTCCTAGGAAGTTGTAATCAATAAGCCAAGGATCCCACTTGTTTGAGGACAACATATGGTTCGTAATCGTTTGCCAACAGCTTTGGGTGTAACCGTATAAGCATACAAATTTGCCTATAAGAGTAAATTTCTAGGTACACCCAAGCAACTATAACCTGTGATGATTGGCAAATTTAACCATTTGTCCTTCAGCTCAACCCATATGAAATTTTAGCTTCTTGATGGCTTCATCTCTTATCATAAAATCTTGTGTTACAGTTTCCACAACCATTTCCACTGGTACAAATCTGGCCAAAGAAGGTGGAGCTCTACCACACACAATTTCAAACGGTCTGCACTTAGCTTCCCCTTGAAAACTAGTGTTGTATCAGTAGTATTCTGCCCAAAGAATGAAATTAACCCATTTTTAGGTTGCTCTTAGCTGAGACATTGTAAATACATTTTCAACGTCTTGTCTAGAACCCCAGTTTGCCCATCAGTGGATGAATGGTAAGCAATACTCATTTTCAGTATTGTACCCTGCGATCTGAACAAATCCTTCCAAAAAAGGCTAAAAAAGGTTGGGTCTCTATCTCTAACCTTAGCATATGGAATACTATGCAACTTACCACCTCTCTAACAAATTTCAGCAATAGCTCTTGTAGAGTAAGGATGTTTGATGGGGATGAAGTGCCAATATGTGGAGTGGATGACATAATTGCCCTAGGAGATGGCTTAGAAAAAATGAATAGGTTGAAAGAGGCTCTTGTTCCAAAATTTGAGATAAATAGATTCTTAAGATAGTTATTGGGAATGGAAACAACATGCTAAAAAAGGGATTGAAGTTTCTCAAAGTAAGTATATTTCTTGATCTTCTCAAAGAAACAAGTATGATTGGATGCAGACCAACATACTTCAAACTTCACCCAACTCATTTCAAAATCCAAACCCAAAATTTACAAAGTACCCATCTCCCAATAAGTAGGGAACCTATGCACACTTCTAGCTAATGAAGGTTGGTAGGAAAACCAATACACATGTCACATACTCAACAACAAATTGCATTTGCAGTCATCCTAGTAAGTCAATTCATGCATTCATCCTATGAGGAATACATTGAAGTTGTCTATTAGATCCTAAGATATGTGAAGAGTGCACTTGGCATAGGTTTTATTGTGAGTTTATGGCTAACTCAACTTCACAAAAATCAACTTGTAAGATGAAGTTTATCCCCACTTATATAATATAAGTTGACATTATCATGTGTGGGACTAGATATTTTTTGGATGGTCCAATAACGGCTCGATAGCAGGTAGCATGACAGGCCCAACAAACCTTACTAAGATAGGCTTTAATAACATATTAGTAAGTGGATTTATACTTAATCTCAGAAAATTGACTTGTAAGGTGAGGCTTGTACCCTACTTATTATGATTTGAGCATATCCCTAGTCTTACACACCACAAAGGCTTACACTAATGCTGATTGGGCATCATCAATTACTAATAGAAGATCTACGTGTGGTATTGTACATTAGTTTAGGGTAACTTAGTTACATGGTGTAGTTAAAATCAAAACGTAGTGGAAAGTTGTAGTGTTATACGGATATGCTAAAGGAGTTTGTGAAATGTTGTGGCTGACAAGAATCCTTGAGGAGTGATGAACCCCTATTTGTCTACTGTTTAAGCTATGTTGCCACAATAAGGCAGCAATAAGCATAACACAAAATTTAGCTCAGACCACACTAAACATGCGGAAGTTGATTGGAATTTTTTCAAATAGAAGGACAATGAAAGAGTTATTTATATGCCGTTCATTCCAACTGCACAATAAGTGGCTGATTTTCTCGCCAAAGGGATACTTAGATGTAAGCATTAGCTTCTTGTGAGCAAGTTTTGCATGAAACATATCTATTCACTAAATTGAGGAGGGTGCCGGATTTGGTAGAAGAATCTGTCTCAAATCATTGCAACTTTTCTAGAGCTAAAAATTTGAATTAAACCAGTTCATATATGTTTAGAACTAGGTGAATTTATTTATTTATTTTATTGTCTCCTGATCTTTTGGAGATTTGTTTTTTCTTTGTTTTTTCTATTTATTTCTATATTTGTAGCATAATCAATCATTTAATTCTGCATAAATACCGTATGCACTATTATTCTGAATACTTGAGAAGAGTAAAATATTTTTTCTATTTCTAAAAGAAGTTAACCTTGAATGATTCGACTGTTCCTTCACCACTAACTAAGCTGGCAAGAAGCCCTTTGCTATCTAGATCTCCATTTTTCATTGGCACAATGAACCTATCGAAAAGGGAAAGAACATTTATATTAAGAAGAATATGAAATACTGTTACAGTTCTAACAAGAAAATATAAAATGTCAAAATTACTAAATTGAGCTAAACTTCAAATGTATTCTTCCAAAGGAAACAAAATTATAGGGAAAGTTACCAAAATGACTTTTAAATATGTTTTCGATTTAGCAATAATTAACCACTTAACTAGCTAACGATATTCAAGAAGGGGTTAAGAAGAAAATACTAACTGACGTAATTTGCATTAGTGATTTATTGTCGCTAAATTGGATGTACCTTTTAACTAGAATAGAATTTCCTGCTTCCCAGCTCCCAAAAGTTTATTCATGCAAATACTTTGTTTGAATGTTGCTACTTCTATGTAAATGTAATCTTTTCAGTTCTAGTATTAGAAGTTATCAAGGAGATATGGATGTAAATATTGTACATTTATTGCATCATAAATATAGACTTGGTTGCAGGGAATCCCTAAAATTCTTGGAGGTTACACTGGTTTGTAACCATCTGTAACTACTCATAACTTCTCTTTTCCTCTCTTAAGTTCTTCCCGGCAGAACTGCATATTGTTGTATCCTTTTCACACTTAAACATAATTATTTACACATCCACACGACTGCTTCTGTTCTTTATTCAAACTTTATTAAAGAGTAATTATTTAAAATAGGATTATTTGTGTAATAATAAAACTTAAGAAAGAAAAAAAAAATTGGAGTGTTACATCCTTGTTATGGCTGCTATTTGCCAATGGTCTCTTTAGCAACAAGACATTAAAAATGTCTTTTTTCATAGTGATCTGGAGGATGGAGTTTATATGGAGTAAACTCCTAGCTTTGTTGCTTAGGGGGCAATCTAGGTTGGTTTGTAAACTACATCGTTCACTCTATGGCTTGAAGCAATCACCCTAAACTTGATTTAGTAAATTTATTCATATAGTGCAGATTTCTAAATTGAAACAAAGTGAGGCAGATCATTCAGTGTTTTATTGTCATAGTTCTCCTGACAAGTGTGTTTATCTTATGCCCTATGTTGAAGATATTGTTATTACCAAACATAATATCACCAAAAATACCCAACTAAAAAAGCATTTATTCAGCACTTTCAGATCTAAAATCGAGGCCATCTAAAATATTTTCTTGGTATTGAAGTGGTACAATCAAAAGAAGGTGTCCTATGGATAAGTGAGAAAATTGCTGCCAGTACTGTGTGCAAACTAAAAAGGGTATTGTATGGACAAAAACAATCACCACAGGCATGGTTTACTATAGTTATGATAGATTTGGGCTTCAAACAAAGCCAAGGAGACCACATTTTGTTTGTTAAGCATTCAGGGAAAGAGGGGTAACAGTCTTTCTAGTTGATGTTGACTATATTATAGTGATTGAAAATTATGACACAGAGAAGGAATACTTGAAACAAAGACTAGTCCAAGAACTTGGACTAATAAAGCTTGGAAGACTAAAGTACTTCCTAGGGATTGAAATAGCATACTCTTGCGAAGGAATTTTCATACATTAGCAAAACAATACAACTGATTTGCTAGCAGAAACTGGGAAAATTATATTCAAACCAATATGAACTCCAATGAATCCTAATCACAAATTATGTTAAGTTGAAGAGGAACCAACACTAGACAAAAAGGATTTACCATAGACTGGTCGAAAAACTAATATACCCACACCTAACCAGACTTTGCCCCTTCAATGAGTGTCATAAGCCAATTCATGCATGAACTGAAGGAATCTCGTTTTCAAGTTGCTTTAAAATTTTGTAGTACCTTGGAGGGAAACCATGGAAAGGGAATATTGTTCAAAAGGAATGGAAGACGGAATATTGAAGCCTACACCGATTTGATTAAACAGGTCTCTTGTTGATAAGAGATCAACAACTGAATATTGTACTTTCTTAGGTGGGAACTTAGTGACATGGAGAAACAAAAAAACAAAATGTGGTGGCAAGATTAATTTGGAGGGCCATGAAGCTCTACTATGACAATAAGGTAACAATAGATATTGCACATAGTCCCATTCAGCAAGACGAGATAAAACATATTGAAATAGGGACACTTCAATAAGGGAAAATTAGAAGGTCTAGTATGCATGTCACCATTTCTTTCGAGCTGCAGGTGGCTGATGTGATAATAAAGAGATTCAATAGCTTAAGCTTCCACAAACTCAAGCAAGCAGGGAATTGAGGATATCTATTCCTTAGCTTGAGGGGGTGTCAAAATATGGATGCAAATTTGTACATTTATAGTATAATAAATACTGATTTGGTTGTATGAAATCCCTAAAATCAAGGGGCTTGGGGTTAGGAGTTTATTTACTAGATTTGCTCCTAATCTAGAGTCTTTATTTCAAGAGATTTATTTCTTTTATTTCAGGAGATTTATTTCCTTTAATTAGGATTACGTTTTTCCTTTAAATACAATGTATTCTTTTGCTTTGGAATCAAAGAGAATAATTCCACAATTATTGCCTTCTGCCAGCACATTTTCTCACAGTTAACAATTTTTCCCATTTCAGTATATTTTGTGAATGAATTGTTTTGGGTTTGTTATAATGACAAAATAAAATTAAGAGCTTTTTTTATTGTGATGCTGCCTGTAAATTCAAAAGTTTACTTGGCTTGAAGCAGCTTTGCAAGTTTCACTGCATCTTCTTGTCCTGAAACCAAGGTAAAATTGGGCAAAAGCTGTTTTATGACCGGCGTTATCACAATATCTGCCTTTTCCTTCTCAATGTAACTTTGATTATATACACAGTGGGGTTCGTAGTAGAGAGACAATTGGCCTTGTGGGGATGTAACAAGATACCTATGAGACAAACAGCACAAAGCCATTAAAGTCTATTAAATTGCATTTCAACGAAAATACAAAAGGTTAGTGCGTCAATAAATAAGGTGGATACAAAACCTACAACACAGATAAAAGAAAAATATGATGGAAAAGGTTTGATAGTATTTACCCATTCTCAGGACGTTGCCAAGGAGGTCCAAGAACTGGTCCTGCTGTAGCCTTAATATTGATCATCGAACCATAATTTGTTTCAATATCAAAGCTCTGCCCAGGTTCTAAATACGTAACCTGAAAATAACTGAAACAATGTGAAAACTTAAGTGGTAAACCAATTATTCAATTATAACCACATTAGTGCATGGTATTTGTTGACAAGATATAGTTAAGAGCAGAATTAAGGTAGGTAAGCAGGAAAGAAGTAACAACTATAGAAGCAGTGGATGGAAAGAGGAAAAAACCACCTCTGAGCACAGTTAATAAATTCATTGACACACAAGACAGGTTAAGAAGTATGCACAGACAGGAAGAGGAGCTTTCAATCCTATGAGGTGGATGATTAAGTCTCTCTTGAGGTATAAGACTCCACAGAAAACAGTGTGGCACAAATATCCCAAATTGGCTGCTGAATTTTATGAGCCTCACCAAGATGAGAAGATGTTAGGAACAGAGGCCTATCAGTTGAAGTTTCCGCTTGGTAGTGCTGAATCATTTTAGAATGAGAGTAGTGCTGAAGAGATGCAGATCTCAACTGCATCAGATCTCAACTGCATCCACTTGGTAGTTTGTTATTCTTGTCAGTTGTATAGTTACTGGTGACAGCTAAGAGTTACAATATGCCAGCTGTCATTACCAGTTTGTAACATCTATCCACTATATACATTCTTAATTGTACCTATCTTTCATTAACAAAAAAAAAAATGATTCAATTTCTCTCTCTTTTCTTGTTCTTCTGAATAGTCTTTTATAAAGGATTTCTAATATGGTATTTAGAGCTCAGTAAGACCCAAATATGCCCAAGTCCAATCCATTTCCCACCTCTTCCACTCCCGAAACCTTTCCTTACCCTATACTGGAAAAGCTTGATGATTCCAATTTCATGTTATGAAAGCAACAAGTAGAACCAGTTACCAAATCACACCTTCAACATCGTTTCATTGTGAATCTTTTGATTCCATAATGATTTCTCACAGAAGAAGATCATGCAACCAGAACAGAAAATCCCGCAGATTTTGTCTGGAACAACAAGATCAATTGCTTCTAACCTGGCTTCTGTTGATGATTTCTTCATCAACTCTTTCTTGTATCTTAGGCAGCATTCATTCCTACAAGGTATTGGAGAAAATACACGATTACTTTCATCTACAAATGTGTGTGCGTGCTCCATAGACCAAAGTAAGAACACTTTGAAAATTTAGTCGCAGTTCAATTCACAGAGTGATTCTGGATGTAGTGGTCGCTTTGGTTGCAGTAGGCAACAAGGTGGTGCTCAAGGCTGCGGAGGACTTTTCTAATTTTCAGTGCTAGTAACAATTATCAGAATAACCAAAATTTGCAGAATAACTCTCCTACCAGCTTTATTCACCGTAATAATTTTCTTCATGCTAATACTTGGACTATAATGCAAATCAGACCTGACCTCCTCTAGGATTCATCACAACCTATTGCTATGATAGTTAATTGAAGCACTCAATCTTACATTGCATCAACATGGATTCCAGATTAAGGTGCTTATTAGTGTAAGTAAACTTGTTAAAGACAACTATGTATTCTCTGAATTGCATCATAAGCATTGTAATGTTAAATGATAGGTTACCAATGAAGTCTTGGTGCAAGGTTGTGTTGGTCTTGATGGTTTGCATTTCTTGCCAAATATTCATCTACAACACTCTTCTGCTGGACCTACATCTTGTTTCAATACTGATTCAAATAATTCTACAAATGTTAATTCTTGTTGTACATCTAGTTCTCAAACTCTTCCATGCTAGACTTGGCCATCATAATCCTCATGTTTTAAAAATGGTTACGCAACACTGTAATATACCCATTTCTAATAAAAGTGCAAGAGTTTTCTTTTGCTTATTGTGTTCGAAAGTCTTATAGACTTCCTTCTTCTCTGTCTAATACTGTTTATACTCATCCTTTGGAATTGGTGTCTCGTGACTTTTCAGGACCCTCACATATATGTATTCCTTCTACAAATGGTTACCTTTATCACATAACATTTGTAGATACTTACTAAAACTTTATATCTAACTAATTCAGCAATTCACGGCTATGGCTAATCTTCAGTTCAATGCTAAAATAAATAATTTACAAGCAGATTGTGGAGACAAGTTTAGACCTTTAAACTCGTATCTTACCAGTCATGGCATTAATTATAATTATTTGTCCCCATACTTATCACCAAAAATGGAGTAGTGGAAACAAAATATAGACATGTAGTTGAACTTGGTCTAACTCTTCTTAATCATGCCTCTGCCTAGACAGTTTTAGGACTTTGCATTTGTCACAGCAGTATATCTCCTTAATAGACTTCTACAGCCTCTCTTAACTTTGATGTCCCTTATTTTGTTCTATTTAAACAGTCACCAGATTATAATTTTCTCAAGAACTTTGGCTGTTCTTGTTTCCCTTTCTTAGACTATACAATAAACAAGAACTTCAAAACAAGTCTTATGAGTGCACTTTTCTAGGATACTCAAACTATCACAAAAGGATAGAAATTCTTTCTGGGATTCTCTCTAGTGTGTCTGAGATATAAAATGAGAAAAAAGGTGCAAAAAGGCCTAATTTATTTTCAAGTTGGTTAAATATTCAAACAAGGGATATATGCTTTGTTATGAAATAATTGAAGATCTGAAACAAAATGTTTTTCATTCAAATGTGCAAGGTCAAGGTTCCAACAATTTGTCTTGGTATTGAATAATGAATACTAAGGGAGAGCTTCTGTATCAAATGTTCTTATACCAGTCCTCCAAAGTGTAATAAATGGTGGACATATCAGTGTAGGCTCTCATTTGGAACAATTTAAACCACTTCAGTACAGAATAATAATTTCATTAGTTACATAAAATAACTGTATCATTCAAAACCTTTAACCAACATCTATGAGCAATCAAAGTATATACATTAGATATATTAATATGAAGTAACTAAGCCAAAGGTTCAAATTCAAATACACACACAATGGAGTTTTCATGATCCGAAGAAAAGAAAAGTAAAGAAGAAAAAGAAAATATACTTACATTTCTGAAAAGAGGATCCAACAAGCCTTTAGCATTAGGGGTTGCTATAACTTTAATATTTGGGAATTTCTGAGAGAAGGGCTTTAAGGTCTTCAAGTGGCAGTGATCATCAAGGCTTTGAGTAATGAGTAAGCAACTGATTTCCGGAAGATCACTGAGCTGCACTACAAAAGAACATGACAAAAGAACCCACAGGCATTACATAGAGGTTACACAATCAACTAGTAACTAGTTAGAATCCATCAAAAGATACCTGGAATTGCTTTAACATTTTCTTAGCAGCATCATATAGCCAAGGAATTCCAAAATCCAAGTTACCAACCAAAATTGGATCAACCAATATGTTTGTCCCACCCACATTCCAGAGCCAACTGTTTCCCTAAATCCAACACTTAACCCATGTCAAAGGAAAGAGTAAAACAAGCCAAAAAAAATTTTAAATTTGAAAAGGCAAATCAGTATCATAATAACTACAAAATACTACATTATTTTCAATTTATTTCTTCTATTCAAAGATTTAAACAGGAAATTCTAGAAACAATAATGTAGAGCATGTTCGAATCTCTTACAACTTTTTGGTTTTAAAAAAATTCCTCATTACTCAACAATCAACTTCTCATCCAACATCTTTTAAGATGTGAAAATTATTTCTAAAACAAGTATTTAAAAAAAATATTTAAAAAAAAAAAAAAAAAAAAAAACTGATACAAGTCTTTTCATTTTCCCATGTTTCCATCTTGTCAAATTTCTCTCTCAATTCCACACTCTACTCTGTGCCCAGCACCATCCTCCACCAACCGCCTTAACAACTTTACTTGGCAGCATTTTGAAAACTTAAAAACAGTCTTTAAAAAAGAAATCAAACACATTCTTCTGGGATAAGTGAAGGAATTGTATTGCCTCGAACCTGGGACCCATAATGGTATTGTAATAAGCAGGTGTGTTGTATGTGCTCAACCATTCGACCAGGTTGAGTGCAGAACAACTTAAATTAAAAATCATAATTTTTCCATAATATAAACTTTTTGCAACTACTTTTCTTTCTAGCTGTGCGAACATAGGTTAAAAATTTCACCTCTAAATATGTGAGTTTGAAGACATCAGCGGCAGAGAATGAGGAGCCAACTGCGTTCTCTTCTGAGACAACAGCAGAAACAACACTACCCCACCTGCAAACAAACCTCATCATTGATTGAATATTCCTCCAATCAAAAACTACAAAGACAGAGCAAAAACTGATTAGGAAGAAAAAACTTACCTTGAAGTTGAGGCATTGTAACCTGTGCAGATTGAAGTTCTTGGAACCAAGCGCGTAGATGAAGAAAACGGTTGTAATAAGAGTCTTCTTCTTCTTCTGGGGTAACAGGGTTTGTTGAGCGCAAGAGAATTGCAGTTGCACTGTAACGTGGCCATTGTTGAACCGTTGTTGCTTCGCTCACCCACCAAGCCACTACGTTTGTCCGTTATTAATTATATTTAGTTACTATTTTTTTGGTTCAATAGTTTTTTTTTTTTTTCTTTCTATTATTATCATCATAGTTATTTACAATTTTTTCAAACTTTCAAAGATTTTGAGTTAATATATTCTTTACATTAAATTAATGATAACAGTTAAATATTTGAGTTAAATTTGTTCGTAATTGTAACTGAACTCCACGAGTTTTTATACATAAAATTATTGTAAATAATAAAACTCTCCATTCAACTCGATAATTTAATATAATTACTTGTGTTGTGAGAGATAAAATCAAAATTGCTGATTAAAGTAGGATAATTTTATTAAACAGTACAAGTAAAAACGAAACAAAGGAGTACTAGTTTTTCTGTAGAGTAAGAAATTAATTTTAGAATTATAAAGTGAGGGATAATTTTATATATAAATAATTAAATATGTAGTTATTTTTATACAACATTAATAAGTAAATTTTTAATTGATAAGAAGATAAATTTTCAACTTTATTTTATTTTAGAACAGTTAAATAATCAAACGTGTAATATATGATCCTAAGTATGCCACGTGTCACATGGTAACACCGTACTCTAGCTGCTGCCTCTTCTGTCGACTAATCTCTACTTCATTCGTGGTTCATATATGGTGCATGGAAGTGAAAAAAAAAAGAAAAATATAAACTAAATATTAAAACATTTATACGTTTAAAACCGGTCTGATTCAAAATTTAATGGCAGCCGTATTGATAAATCTAGTTTAATAATTAAAAAACATACAAAATAATATTAAACATGCGTAACACCGCAAATAGTCAAATTTATATAAAACATAAAACATAAATGTATACATTTCTAATATTTAAAACATTTAATATTTAAAACATTTATAAAATTTAAATAAAATATGCAATCATATTCAAATTTAATAATATTCATCAATAGTATTTATCATAACAAGTTTATTTGTAAAATAAAAAAGAAAATGACAAATATTTAAAACTTTTTTTTGTGGTACATGAGATATTTTGTAAAAAGTGTATTGTAACATCTCATTTTAATATCTTAATACTACTAAAATAAAATTTTATTATGAATATTCAGAAAACAGATAAACCAATATATATCTTACATTAATATAGCCTTACAAGATAAGACTGTAGTAAAATCACTTATATACATTCTCAAGCTACTATACTATGACCTTGTTACAATATTATACCTAACATGATTTAAAGTCGTCTCATCGTCCAAACATCAGACTCCTTAACATCAAGAGGTGCTTCTACACCTATATCTTTATCTACTCACAGTTCACACCAAGAAGGTGATTATTGCAAAAGAAGAACACAACACAAACAAACAACAATAAAAGAGGGTAAGCCAATTTATAAAAGAAATAATCATACAAAAATTAAACTTATTACATCATAAAATAGTATATCTCAAACATTCATAAAAAAATTACCAATCATACAATTACAAACTCTTTAAACTCAATTATCTGGATTTATGCATCGACTCAAATATAAGAAGTTGTCCACATGTCATAAAAGTTGATTGCGGCAAAGGCCCTGGCTCCACTTGGCCTAACCAACATGAATCAATTTCCTTTAGACTGGGTAAGTTACTTATGGCATCGCCAGATTAAGGATCCCACTCCTAATCCCGCCATAAGAACCTCTTTCAAATCTCACCACCTAGGCCTCGACACTCTATATGAGTTTGTAAACCTAGTAGAGTATATGATAGCTTCTAACCAACACATATCCCTAACCAATGCATAACAATATACTAGAAAGTCCCTAACCAATGCATAACAATATACTAGAAAGGATTTGCACTTCTTCCTTAGAAGCACAATCCGTATACAACAAACAACTCAAATCAACTTTCCTCATTCTATTCGATTAAGTTCCACTTTCACTCTCTTAAAACCATCACACTTCCTTAGAACATAATTCACAACTCTTTTCACCAATATTTCCACTTCATACACTTCTAATTATCATAATATAACTTTCCCCAATTAAGTTTACGAATACCATAATAAGATTCCACAAATAATAAATTAAATCATTTCATCACATTAGCATGCCTTACTCTACATATCATACACATTTATCATTCTTAAAACACATACTTTAATATCAAGATCAACCTAAGACCACAACACTACATAAGAATCTACTAACTCATCAAATAGGAATACCCTTCATAACAGAGAAACCCAAAGTATAACACAAACATGAGAAATTAAATTATCTAATTACAGACCTCAAATAAAATATCTTACCAAAGTGAAGAAACATATGTCTAGGATAGGTTGTCAAAATTTCAGCTTGATATGATGGTTAACAAAACGGGAATCTTCATTTTACCAAAGCAACACAAATCAGAAAAATAGGGTGGTGTCAGACGCTGGCAAAGTTGCGCCACAGTCCAAAATTATCGCCCAAAAATACCAAGTCAAGGGCCTAGTGGCCGACAATACCAAGTCAAGGGCCTAGCGCCCGACAACATTATAACGGGGCCCAATGTTGTATTAGAAATAACAATTTATGGAAAAATTGATCCTATGCAATTGATTGATTGGACACCATTCCTTTAGTGTTTTTGATTCCAAATGGTTTTAGAGAGTTAAAAATGATATTCAATCACTCAAAACACATGTTAGACTTTTCCCCAAATCAAGACCAAACACAAATCAAAATCAACAGTTCACCACACAACTCGTTAGTTCAACAAACCACATCAACAGTTCAACATACAACTCATTAACCACATCACAATTAACTATCAAGATGATCAATTCAATAGAAAATTAGCTTCTCTTATCTGACTAAACTACACAAACAGCCCTAAGACCACTCAACACCTTTAGCTCCACAGGATGCTTTATCTATACCTAAGAACAACACAAGAACGATTAGGATCTACCGTTACTATCACTGATCAATAGAGACTCATATAAAATATTAAAAGAACATGTGCAAGTAGAAAAGCCTCATATGTGTCAGATACTAGGAGAAAACTAAGGAAAAAAATTTGAAACTCAACTTACACGAACGAAGAAATTAATTGGTCCAAATTGAAGAGCTCATCGTAAGGATCACTCCTACTGTCTCAAATCTTAAATCAAACAAACAAAAGGGAAGAACCCTTAGATAGAAGTCAAAAAACTATAGAAAAGTCGTTTCTAGAGAGATTGTATATTTTAAAATAATGAAACTCATTCATAACAATTCTAATTGTAAGCCCCATTTTCAGCTTATAAGAGTTGGGTCTGGCCTTTTCGTTGGCCCAAGGCCAGCCCACTAGGGACTCCCCAATACCCTTCCAGCTTACTCAGATTTCACTTGTCTCATTTTCAGAAACAACTACTTCCTCTCCTTCTCATATCTCCAGCAAGGTGCTCTGCTAGGGCACAATATTCTTCCGTCTCCAAGCTAGCAAGAACCATTTCACCTTCAAGTAAGTTGAACCTTAGAGTTTTGGATCTTTTTTCCTCCTCTTTACGTCGTTTAAGTGTGTTGGTCTGGTTAGGGTTTAGTCTCATACCCTGGTTTGTCTTGGTTCTATGTTTCAACACTGCTCTAGCCCTTGGAGCTGTGGTACTCCTTAGTCGCGGGTCTGTTGCGTTTTGTTAGCATCTAAGCAAGGTAAGGGAAGCTAGATTTTTAAGTTTAAAGTTATTCTTTCATGTTTATGTTCTGTTCTATGTTGTGGGTGCTTGAATGGTGTTTTAAATCGTGTGCAAATAACTGGCTGGAATTCTTTGGATGTGGTTGTGTGCAAAAAACAGTGGGGGAGAACTGATATTCTCGCCCAAGCGAGCTCGCCTCGCCTAGGCGAGAATAGCATAAGCTCGCCTAAGGTTTTGCCTCGAGCGCTCGCCTAGGCGGCCCATTCGTGTTTTGAGTGACACCTCGTCTCGCTCAAACGAGAAGGCCTCGTCTAAGCGAGAGCTCGTGAAATCTCCCAAGGGCCACTGTTGCAGTCTCGCCTAAGCGAGAGCCTACAACTTAAGCGAAGCAACTTCCCTCGCTTGAGCGAGGGCTCCTAGCTTAAGCGAGGCTAGTGCAGTGGTGCGTTCTAACACTGTTTTCTTGAATGGTTGGATGATTTGTTGCATGTTTTGTCTAGATTATTCTTCCTAAACATGATATACGTGAATATGCTTGGTTGTTAGAATCCTATGAACGAAATTGGCATGCTTGGTATGAGATTGATCATGGAATTGTGGGTTGGTGGTGTTTTAACATGAGAGTTGGATGAATGAAATAAAAGCGATGGAAATGGTATGAAAAACATGATTTTGGTTGTGAGATAGGCGTAATTCCATGAGTCTCATGGGAAGATCTCATGGTGGTGTGTATTGTATATATTAAGATAATGATTCAAGGAAGGACCGTATCCCGAAACTCTAAAGGGTCAGTGAGTCTCATGTAGAGCAAATTGATCCAAGTGGTGAGAGTAGCGGCAAGCCCTAGTCTCTGGCAGGATAATGGCCTTAGACGCTTGAAGGCTAACCTTGTGTGTGGTAGGATGAAACCCATTGGCAATGGCTCTGCAGAGCAGTAGAGGCCACCACAAGTGCAAGCGTCCAGTGAATCCGATTTTAATATATTTATCTGGATAATTGAGTCTTAGTGTCCTGTTTGTTTGCTATAACATGATTCTTTGTGCTTACTGTGTTGCATGTTTGGACTGTTTTAAGTATTGGTCTACGATAATATGTTAAACTTAATTTGCACTAGCTTACCCTTTCATTTTTGTGTATGTTCTTGTCTTGCTTTCTCTTTTGCGATGATCACCGTATGGTGGGAGCAGATGGAGGAAATTTTGGAGATGGGCCTGATGGTGGTAGCGGTGCAGTTTAGATGGCGTGTTGTATGTGGCTCTTCTGAGCAGTTTTAAGGCTCTAATGCTTTTGTAATTCCCTGCTTCATGAGCAATTTCTTTTGCAAAGCAGTTAACTTTTATATTCATGTCTGGCTCATGGCATTATGTTTGGCATGCCTTAGTACATTCAAGTACCTTTATGGATGACTGTAACAATGCGTTCTTGGTTTATGATGTTCATCTGATTGCTCTTTCACTATTATAATTATGCGACGTTTCTATTTAGTGGAATTATTCTATTTAAATGGGATGTCACACTAATTATAGTAAAACCTTTTAATATTAAAATAATTTAGTCTCATTATTTTTAAACCAATATCATTTTTAAAATGTCATTTTCTATTGTCTTACGTGTATTACATGTAAAAGAAATCTAATATAAGATTTAACTTCATCTACTTTATACCTTTTTTCATATTCCTAATTTATTTTGAATGAATATTTCAATTAATTTTCTTTTTAGATTTCTAAAGTGAAAAATGGGACAATAATTAATACGTGTACTAATTGATCAATTTCAGGAATGACTATTTTATTCCATGTCATAAATAAATGATGCATGATGTATTGTAAATTTCTTCTTTAAGAAAACAGTCGAAATGTATGGAATTCTTAAGATTATAGATTTTGATAAACATTCAAAATTCCTAATTTATTTATGAAAGGCTTTAAAGAGAAAATTTGGAAGTAAATATTATTGTTTATAACTTTGTCATATAAATAAATGATCAAGAACCTAGTATTAGTATATATATATATATATATATATATATATATATATATATATATATATATATATATATATATATATATATATATATATATAAAAAAAAAAAAAAATAT
>Ga0214543_1003039_pt1 | contig 32764 bp, 15 predicted proteins | sample CNSS2metaG_FD_160094 | JGI IMG/M metagenome (GOLD analysis project Ga0214543, IMG submission 160094) | Root nodule microbial communities from cowpea collected in UCLA plant growth center, Los Angeles, California, USA - CNSS2 | ecosystem: Host-associated > Plants > Roots > Nodule | place: USA... | reverse complement strand
TATATATATATATATATATATATATATATATATATATTGGATTTTAAATTCATTACAAAAACATTTATTCATATACCAAATCTATAAAAGTAATAGTATGTAAAGTCTAATTGATGATAAAATATAAGTGATAACTGTAATGACGGTAATAATAATAATAATAATAATAATAATAATCATAATAATAATAATAATAAAAAATAAAATAAGTAAATAAAAATAGAAAGTAAATCAATTTGGCTCACAAGTTAGTTCATCACAAATTGAATTGGCACAATTTGTCTCACTCTAAAGTGAGTTATACATATTTTAATTGAGTTCAGTACAATAATATTAGAATTGGGCGGACGATTCAATATATTTTAAAAAGTATAAAAAATATATAAATTAATAAACAATTTTATTTGTGAATATATATATATATATATATATATATATATATATATATATATATATATATACTTAAATATGTTTTTCTTCTATAACTTTTAGGAAAAAATTATAATTAGTTATTTTTCTTAACTTTAGTCAAATTTAGTCTTCAAACTTAAAAAATGTATGAATTTAATCTTTTTAACTAAATTTGTTAAGTTTTACATATTTTCGTTTAAATGTTAATTGAAAAACGCATTCAAAGCGTCAAATCAAATTAACAAAATTTGGCTGGCTAAAATGACTAAATTCATGCATATCTAAACATTTAGTATTAGATTGGTTCAAAGTTTCAAAAAAGGACTAATTATAATTCTTAATTATTGTTAAGTGACAAAAAACATATTGAACCCTGTTTTATATTTGAAAGTAGGTCTCACTTATACCTCAACTCAAAATCATTTGATTCACTAGTTATGATGAGTTGACCGAAGTTTGCAATCTATTTTGACAAATAATAACATTGATGATGATAACAATAATAATAGTAATAATATGGATGACATTGAGTAAATATTGATGGTAAGAGTAGTGATTATGGTGAAATTGATATCACACTACAATAAAATCTCTATAGTAATCAGTTTTAGTGACAAAAGTAAATAGTTAATATAAAGACCTTTAAATATCAATTTACAAAACTAAAAATTATTGGATACTAAAATAATCACTATTATGAATAAAAAATTGTAATAGGATTCTAAATTGGTTTATAAAAGTGTTCTTGTATGGAATCAAGTTGTCTCAAGAATCTTCAATCCTTCGTCTCTTTCTCGTTGGGCTCCCCATAAATTGTTAATTAACAATGATCCCGAAGAGTGGGTACTTGTAAGAACTCCAATGCTGAAGTTAGCGGAGGCTTCAATCTTAAGTGTTTATAAAAGAGATATTCAAAGATTATCCTTACCTTGTGCTTGTGTACAGAACCCTCTCTTATATTACCTGGCTCTAGTCCTGACTTTATTGTTCTCAAGACCGTTTTTATTCCTTCATAAATATTCATAAATCTCATGAATGTCCTATTGTAATTATCATCACATTATCTATTGCTCCTTATTATGCCATCAAGGTTCTTGAATTCACTATCAAATTCCTAATTTCATCTGGAATGAGAGCCTGCAACCTAAGCCCAGATGTGTGCATATACACCTAAGTCCATATATGATTTGGACCGAGATGTACCCGTCCTTAGTTGGGGCTAGGATATATTCATTCTTGGAATTGGTCACAAAGTTTTTAGTTTAGTAATGAAAAAAATTACGATTAGAGAAAAATAGTATTGTATTTTAATTATATTTTTTTTTTTATATATATATATATATATATATATATATATATAATTAAAAGTGTTTATTAATATTAAGATAAGATCATGTTTATATAAGAAAAAAAACTCTAATAATATTTTTCTTAATCTCATATTAATTATGTAAATGATTTAGTTTTAAAAAATTGATATACAATTTTTGTGCACAAACTAATCAGTAGAATTGCAAAAAATAAAATAAAAAACACATGTGCTTGGAACGGAGGAATGGTGACAAACAAGGAAAAGAAAAAGAGCAAGATTAAAAAAAATTACCAAAATTACTAAGAACTTTTTTCCATAAAAACGTGTCTTTAACTTCTTTTTGTATATTTTTTGGAGTCATAGTAATTAAGTTTTATTTGATTGCATTTTTTTTAATTATAATTGTAATTGAAGGTGTTTTTTTTTTTGTCGGACCACAATTAAACATTTTCAATTAAGGTTTCAATTGGTATTGATTCTCGGTCAAAGCAAGCAAGAATACGCGAGCAAGAAAACAATGTATTAAACTTTGTCAAAAACAAGCAAGGAGAATATCCGGAAAAAAAAAGAAAAATAGAACAAGGAAACCATGTAGAATATAGGTACGAAAATTGAGACAATTTTTTTTAGTTTCAAATTTAGTGACATGATTAAAGAGGAAAATTTGAATTAACAATAGATTTCAAGACAGAATCCAAACGTTTTAGATATTGGTTTTGAGAAGTTCTCCTTTTTATAGAAAAAGAGTATTGCCTCCCTACATCACTACTTTTAAATGAATTTAAATTCTTTATTGTGTTTTATCTTGAATGTTTTAAGAATTTAAGCAATGATTCTTTACATCGTTGACTTAACTCATATATTATCATTTTTTTTTCTTTTCTGTTATTTATTTTGTTTTTCTTGGGAATCATTTCTTAAAGCCCGCAAAATGAATTGGTATCTTCAAAAAGAAGTAGGTTATCGAGTTAACTAACCAATACATATTAATGAAAAAAAAGAAGAGATAAACATCATTTAAAATTACCTTTCTTTATATGACTTACCAAAACTAAAATAAAATTTGGTATGACTTACCAAAAATAAAATAAAATTTGGTATGGGACTCTCCAAAAGATGTAATAATAAAATGAAAATTGTTTCTACCATATTTTATAATCTTATATGGTATAAGCAATGGCGGATTATTATGGTGGCAGGGAGGCCTTGGCCTCCCAAAAATTTTGAATTTTTTTTTACAATATGTATTTTTATTTTTTTATTATAGATATTAGGTATTTTTATTTTATTTTGTTATAAATATTAAATTAAATATTATAAATATAATAAATAATAAAATATAAAATCAAATATAATAAAGAATAAAGATTAAAAAGATTTATCAAGATATTTTATATTATTTGTCCTCATTATAGATTGTGTTTTTCATAAATTGTTCTCACATTTCATTCTCATCTATTTTTGTTTTTGTTTTTGAAAAGAAAAAAATCTATTATTTTTTCTCTTATTTATTCTTTATTCTCTTCCATCCTCGAGGAAGAAAAGAAGAAAGTAATTATTTTGTCTCACTTGATAGTGAAATATTAGTTCAATAATTTATTTAATGAGCCTCTTTTATATGTTTATGCCTTGAGTTTCTTAGAAATTGTTCTCATCTTCCATTCTTACCTATCTTCTTTTGTTTTTGAAGAGAAAAAGATCAATTATTTTTGCTCTCATCTCTCAAATGTTCTCTTCCATCCTAAAAAAGAAGGTACGTAATTCTCTTTTATCTCACTTGATAGTGAAATATTAGTTTAATAATCTATTTAATGAGCCTCTTTTATATTGATTTTTTATTTTATGAACATAGAAGAAAAAATGATTGTATTGTGTGTTTTTTATAATTGAATTTTAAGTGTGGTTTGATTATCATCGAATTTTCTTTTGGTATTTATGTCTCTCAATTTTTTATTAGATTATGATAAATCATTTTTTAGTATTTTTTTTAAATAGGTATATTGATGAAGAATAAAAGAATAGATTCATTAGATTATCGTTATACTAAGTTATATATTCATTTTTATTGTGTTAGTGACAATAATGAAATGTATAAATTTTGGATATATTATTTTGGCTCTCCCGACAATGTTGGTCAAGATCCGCCACTGGATATAAGAGTTTAGGAATCGAGACCAAAGATAATTTAAATACTTCTTCATTCTTTTACCCTTTGAGACGTCTTTTATGGACAAAATTATGACGGAGTATGGGTTTCAAAGCGGACAATACCTCAGATAAGGAGTGATTGAGTCTAACAGATGTATTGAATATGGCTTGTATATGATAAGTCAATACGTTTCTTTTGAAAATAATAGAAGACAAAAAAAATACTATAATTTTGTACAAATTTTTTAAAATCAAGATAAATACATAATTGTTATTATATAAACTAAATTAAAATCATGTGTATTAGACGTTATCAAATTAAAAAAATTATAAACTACGGTCATCGTTGCCATCGTAAGATTGCTACTACTAGTTTATAGATTAAATATTTCATTAATAAACATTAGTAATTCAAATTGAATTACTAGTAAGTGTCAAACACATATAAATCATTCAAATTGAAGTATTGGTACATCACAAAATATAACTATATTGTTAAATAAGTAAAGTACTTTCTCTGGTTATAACATAATTTTATAATTGATGATATTTTTATAAGATAGTTTATAATTTCTACAATGTTTCTTAATTAATAAGTAATGAAAATAGAATTCTAAATGTAATAATAAGTATGAACTTATAGATGGATATGCATAGAAAACAAAAGAGAATCTTGTCACAAAGCTGGTTAGGAAAGTGTTTTTTTCTTGAGCTTGTGGAATTCTCAACATTCTTTTATTTCTTTGTCTTCAGAAATATGTTCTGTTTTGCTTGTAGAATAATTATCTTAAATTGTTATATCCTTTTTTTTTCTTGGTAAGTTATAAGTGTTGTTTTCTCTTTCAATTCTATGCGATATTTTTCTTTGGTGTTTTGATGTGAGAAAGGGTTAGAACACTCCAAATGTTTTTGTACTTATATATTTTTTATTGCTGATAAAAAAAAATAATAAAATGTTTTAAAATAAAATCAAGAAAATAAATAAAATTAATATTTTATTGGTTGCTGAAATAAATTTTTTGGAGACTTAAAATTGTTATTAAGTATTAGTATTATGTAAACCCCCAATGCAAAATAACATGTTATTGAAAATTTGATTCTGTTCTCTTAAAAAATATATTAAAGAGCACATACTACATTATCAGGTTATCATATAACCAAATAATAGTAAATTGTCCAAAAAAATATAATTTAAATAATGGTTGGTTTACGAATACTTGCTATATTGTTATTGATAAAATTGATTGAATTAGAAAGAAAAAAAAACCATTGATAAAAATAATTAATTAATTGATGATACAAAATTTCTAAAGCAATGTGCTGGAAAGATTATTGATGTGATTTGGCTTTGAATGAAGGACAAATTTTAGGTGTAGCTATATCGATGGAATGAATGTACATATGGGTAATAGTTGTAACACTTTATTTGGTCGTTGAAGCTATAACACCTCTTTATAACTTACTTCTACTTTTAATTTTATTGGTGAGGCTCTAAGACCTATTTGAACCACTTGGGGTACACAATTTTATAAATATTCATTACTATGAATAACTTCATTTTGAGCCACATTCGTTGCTGATTTTTTTTTTTTTTTTATCATAAGAGATATAGAAAAATATTTTTATTAGCATAGGCATACACAAAATTGTGTATTAATATCCCAACAGAAGAAAATGAATTGATTTAATATGTATTAAAAAAATAAAAACAATTTATTTCTTAATACTTGAACGAGTGAGATCATCTATGATGCAATACTTCAACTTGGGTCACGTATTTGTGTCCAACATGTATCCGTGTCCAATACTTTAGGATACTTTATTCATACTTATCAATGAAGTATTGAATTTATAAAGTCGTACTACACTATAAGAAATTTTTTTTAATAATGACTAATTTTAGTAACAAAAAATAATTAGTCACTATATAATGACCAATTTAAATACCAATTTAAAAACTAAAAACTATTAGCAACTAAAATAGTTTCAAAAAAATATAATTGGTCTCTAAATTGATAATTAAAATACTTTCTATTAAGAATTTATTTATAAATTGGTCACTAACATTACCTATCAAGATTTTGACTACCAAAATAAGTGATTTCTAAATTGGTCACTAACATTAGCAACCGGGGTTTGGCTACCAAAATAATTGGTTTCTAAATTGGTCTTTAATTAGAAAATTGGTCTCTAACATATTTTTTTGTTACTAAAATTTGTTAGAAATGGGCTTTAAGCCTAACTCAATCCCACAAAACATATCCATCTCATGCATGAGACTAGAAATTAGTGGGTGATCCGTTAGCGGCCTGATACCGGGTGGAAAAGAATGTCCAAGAAAATTCGCTAGGATAGGCTCTAACCAGACTTTGATACCATATTAGGAGTGGACTTTAAGCCTAACTCAACCCACAAAATCGGCTTTGAAGGTGAGGTTTGCACCTCACTTATATATTATGAAATTGCCTTATCTGTAGTTGATGTGAAATTTCCAACAAAATTGGTTATTATTTAAGAATATTCTTTTAATGGTATTTTTATGATAATGACTATTTGTACTCTTTTTAATAGATTATACTATGATGTATTCCATCAACGCCAATTTCTTTTGTTGGAGTTCATTAGAATTTGATGTTGAATTATTTGACAGAAACAAAATAAATACGTTTTGTTGGAGTTCATTAGAATTTGATGTTGAATTATTTGACAGAAACAAAATAAATACGTTGTAAATTTCTATGCATGCAGCACCAGAAGTTTAGAAATGAAGATATCCATCGTATGTATCCGAAATGGGGTTTTGTTTTAGTTGTATCTATCAAATAATTCTGGAGGGTTCATATTAATTAAGATCCACTTCATATATTAATTGATTGATAGTGATGATTATTGACTATAAGGTGTTTGCGAAAAGTGTTGATAGCCAATGAGAAATTGCTACGAGTCATTGTGCAGCACCACATAGCATCACTGCTATGCAATCCCGCTGGTTGGTAAGCTGATCCTGTCTTCCGTCCCAACACATTCTTGCTTTCGGAGTGATCATATTTATATATTTTTTATTTTATATATATATATATATATATATATATATATATATATATATATATATATATATATATATATATATAAGAGCTTATAAATGTATTTTTTATTTTGTTAAAATTTTATTATGTATTTAAAAAAAATTATTTTGCTTTTTTAAAAATTTTATATATTTGAATTCATTAGTTGCTACTTTAAAATAAAATTGTGTGTAGTTGAGAATATATAAACAAATATACCACTTAACTTAATTTTACTGACTTAAGATCTTATGTCTCTATCACAAGTCTAGTTAATTTACATACTTTTTAGCTCAGTATTCAACCATATTTAATACAAGATATTTTAAAATTGTTTTAGGAATAATTAAGATTTTTTTAATTTATTTAGATATTTTTTAAGATAAAATTGTAAAAGTTAAACTATTATTAAAGTACGGACTAAAATTATAATCCAGGTGTTGTGTAGTGAAAATTTTGATAATTAATATTAGAGATTATTTAAAATTTAATTTATAAATCAATTATAATTTTTTATTTATAATAGAGATAAATTATTATATATAAAAGAGATTTTTCTTATTGGTGTCCACCTTTATTTTTTAATTTTATCTTTTGAATAATTTTTTAAAATTAAAATAATAATTTTATCAATATTTTTTGCTTTTAAGTGACCACTTATTTAAATTAAACTATTTTCTTTATTTGGTCGATTTTTAATCTTAACCATTTTATTATATTTTATATTCATAAAAATATTAACATATTTGTTTTTCACTAGTTTATAATAAAGATTATTTTAAATACTAATAATTTTTAATTTATAAAATAATAACTAATTATTTTTATAATAAAATTAATTGTTATTTAATAACTTTTTTATAACAAAAATAGTTTTACCGATAACAGAAATTCGATCATATAACATGAAAATTTCGTCACCAACGAAAAATTTGTCAATAATTAGGCTGTGACAACCTTATTAACAAATTGCTGTATATGGGTAATATTCACGAACTTTTGTTTGGTACGAGGAATAATTTTATAAGAATTTTGGCCATATACAGTAAATATTTAAATAAAAAATATCATTAGATAAATTATGAATGTTAACGAATAAAGTAAAAGTTAAAGAAATAAGAGTCTTTGAAATATTTTTTACTATTTAGTATAAAAATTTCGATAGATTTAGTAGTGGAAGAAAATGCTAGATTTTTTTTTGAATTTGTGAATAAAAGTGAAATTTCAGAGAGTCAATTCTGTCGAAATAACAGGTTCGGGTATCATGTAAAATATTTTTGAACTTCTTTTTTAGTGTAATCATTTTCATTTGTATTGTCTTAGACCCAAATGCATCTATAATTCTTTCTTCTCCTATTCCAAATAATTCTAGATTATATGACAATCAACGACAAATCACCGATGACACCGCGAATCCTAGCTATTAGGAGTGCTGTTTTCCATCACTGAAGAAGTATTTCTTTTCGAAATAGAATTATGCTGAAGATCCAACAATTACATTAGAAAAATTTACCTATGCGCAATATAATAGTTATTTCATTATAACAGGGTAAATTTTTTTCACAAAACTATAAAATTGAATAAATTTTAAAAATTTTATGTATATAGGTAAGTTGTGTTTACGTAACACATACTTTAAAGTGAAGTCATACAAGGAATGGACCTGAGTGCTAATAGGGACGGACCTTTGTGTTGACATAGAGGGTCTTGGTCCCCATTTTTTTTTAATTTATATATAATTTAAATTATTTTTTTACAAAATTTAATATATTTTATATATTTGGTATTTTAAAAATTTTTATATGTTTATATAGAAATTTTGACACCCTTAAAATATTTGTTGAAGATTTATCATTGATAAACTCTTTTATTTTATGGTTGCTTCTTTTTCATATCGTTATTCAGATGAACTTAACTTTTTCTTATCAACAACAAATTTTAATTAAATAAAATATTTGGGATGCTTTAACTCATATATAATGTATTAAGAGTTAATATCTAGATCTCAAAATTTACATTACATTACTATCAATCTAAAAGACTTTACAGAATAGCTAAACACATAAAAACAATTTTAATCAAACTTCCTTGATAGCTTGCTACTAGTACAACTATCCTGAGATTTGCATAGAGAGATAACCATGGATTCAATGGTGAAGTTTGTTGTTCTTTAAGAGGCCTGGGCTCCCTAAATTTTTTTTAACTTTTAACTAAAATATAGTAATATATCTTTATTATTTTTAAATACTAGTACGGAAAATATTGGTTTGTTAGAGATAAAATTTCAAATAATTATTGAATTTGAAAAGGATAATAATATTTATCATGAGTATTTTACTTTTCTATCGATTAATAACTTTGTTACCAAGTTTCCAATATTATATTTAAAAGAAAACTAGTTTAAAAATTTAACCTCACTGTTCTATTGTAAATGTTCTTAACCATCCAAATTTAAAAAAAATTATAAATCATATTTGAATTGTGTCAATATTTGTTAAGCATAGAAAGTACATACATTTTACTTCAATAGAAAGATTTTTTTTTTTCTTGTAATAGTTTATCAAAATTAGATTGAAAAATCACTACTAAAAATTCTTATATTATATGCGATTTTTCTTGCAAATTTGTTAAAAAATTTGCAAGAAAATTTTTTTTCCTGTTATTTTTTCTAAAAATCTTAATTGGCAGGTAATTCTTTCGTGTGTAATTATTTTTTACAAAATTTGTTATGAAAAGTATTTTATACAAAATATTTTGTAAAAAAATTAGCAGCAATTTTCTGCAAATTTTGTTTCATAACAAAATTTATAAGTATTTTCTACAAAAAAAAATTCAAAGCAAAATTGACATGAAATATGAGTTTTTTTTAGTAGTGAATAAAATGAAAGATAAATTTCTTATACACAATATAATTATTTACATTATAAAATAAATTGTTGAAAATTTTAGATTTGATTTAATTATTGATAGGCTCAATAATTTGAAAAGGCAAAGAACAATAAATTCAATATATATGATTTTTTTTAGTTATAATTGTATTAAATTACATATTTGTTGAAATTCAAGTGTGAGTTTAAGTTCCAGTAAAAATAATAGTTATCGGGAGTTTTTGGGCAATCTTCTTCTGAAAAACTCAAAGGTTTCTTCACGACACTTTCATGTGAAGGAAAGAGAAGGAGTCCGCAGTAGGAAAACCCTCGATGCAATAAGGGAAAAAAAGTGGTGGGTGAGAATTGTTCATGTATATGAACAGGGTATTATAGGCATTTTAATGTTCCTAAATATAAAAAACATAATTAAAATAAATATTATTAATTTAGTTAAAAATTAAATCATACTAATAATAAATTATATTTTCCATATTGTTTACAGACTTCCTATCTTAACAACAAACATTCCTTGTGTTAACTTAAAGTTGCCTAAAACTAAAATTTGTAAATAAAAACCAATACATAATGATCAATTTCTTATAGTGTTTAATTTTAAAAAATTGAGAGACTAAAATTTGCATTAAAATTTTAATAGATATATTTATAATTATATCAAATGTTATTCATTATAAAAAAGATATCTATTTGATTATGGATTAAAAAAAAAAAAAAAAACTTGTGATAATAAATACTCTATAAATATCTCTAATGTACTCGTGGATATTAATATAAATATTTTAATTACTGCTTTATGGATGAAATAGAAAAGTATCCAAACTATAAATACATATTACTCTGGTTAGTGAATTTTGTTTAGATATTTTTAAGAAAATCAAGTCATCAAACTAAAGTTGTTAGTGAGAGAAATATCAAGTATTAAAAATTATTTAGAATTCAATTTTATTTATTTATTTAGATCTATCAAATTTAAGTTACTTTTAAAAAGATTAATCTTTTAAGGTAGAAGTTATTTAAATCTCTCTTAGAAAAATTAAATTTGTTTATATTAATATTTTATTATATCATTTTATTTAAATTATATTTTAATTTTTATCTTAATTTGTATGTTAAAGAATTATTCTTAAATAATTTTATTTAGGATAAAATAATATGCACATGTATTTTGTTTTTGCGAATGTTCAACAAGTATGATATGTTATTCTTATTCTTATATCTAATGGAGAAATAATCTCTCTCTTTCTCTCTCTATATAAGTTACAATTTATTTATGTATTAATATGAATTCATACCTTAATTTGTTTTAAAAATGTATTGATTTTGATAAATTAGGAAAAATATTATAGCAGTTTCCTAAAGTTTTGACATTGCATGCATGTCCGTGACAGTGGAGCAGTTGTAATTCCTAACATAGAGATCACGGATATTCTAACTGGTATCAGTCTGTGTCATAGCAGCCCTAGCTCTTCCTTCATCTATCTACATTATTGCCACATGAATTGAAAGAGAAAGAGGAACATTTTAATACCATAGCCCACTTCAATAAATAATATATATATATATCTCCAAACACGATGGTCAAATCAATTATTAATGATGAGCTCTATGAATTAACCTACAAAAATTCTCAACTTCATTACAAGTTCATATATACTTTTCTTAGGGTTCAAACCCCCTCCTGTCGGTAGTTAATCATCAATAACGATCACTAAAGCATTTTATAATTTAGACTACGTTAAATTAGATAGTAACTAAATAAATATAAATATAGTCTAAATATATAATTAACAATATTTTTATAAATATATAAATATTACGAAAGTTTATAATTATATAACTTTTACTTTAAACTATGGAATAAAATCAGTAAAAATATAGTCTAAAAATATAAGTGAGCTCTAAAATTAATATGAAAAATTGTCGCCTATTATGAGAATTTTAAATAATGATTTTAAAAGTATTGTCATATTAAAAATCGTTGTCTATTACCTATAGTTATACTTACCTAAACCACGCCTAAAAAATTGTGGTATAATCTTTAAACCATAGTTTTTATAATTTAGATCATAATTTTATGTCGTTGTCTAAAGTAATTTCTGTTGTAGTGAACCATCATGAAATATCTCAAAGACTAACTAATTAATTAGTCATCTCATTTCATGGGATCACCTTCAACCTTATATAGAAGTGAAATATATAACTACTTAGTCCAATCACAATTTTTAATGCATACAAGTTTTCATATCAAAATGCATCAACAAACTTCACATTTTGGATAAATAAAATTGATTTTGTAGATTTAGAAATAAGGATGAAAGAAATTATGGGTTCAACTTCCTCACTAATGAAAAACTAACCATTAACATATATCGATAAAAAAAACATAACTTTTGTAGTTGTGATTCTCAATAGATGGAACATGTCTCTTAAAACTTACAAACAAAGACTTTATACATTAAGAAAATTCATTTATCATATTTTGAAAACCTCACATTGACTAGAGATAAATTTACACTATATAAATAGGTATAAACCTCATTTTATAAATCGATTTTGTAGGGATTTGTTATCGTTTTGCCTAGCGGTTTCCTTCACAGCTTCGCCATCTTCCTTTTCTGCTACATTAGTTTTCCTTGTATGTTTCTTCTCTTCCTTATATCTAGACATCTTATTTGTTATCCATATCCTCTTTACAAATCTTCCCGATATGATCAATATACAAATTTCACCAAACAATAATTTTATGTGTTTTTCTCCACCATAAATAGACATTTTAAGTTCATTTCTTAAGATGATATTAAATATATTTAAAAATTATTTTAACAAGATTTATAGTTTTTTAAGCCTATATAAGTGAGTGCTAACTTTATTTTACAAACCAATTTTATAAAACTAAATTAAAGCACAAAATCTACTTTTTAAAATCATATCTTAACATATTATTTATCGGATGATAAAAAAATACAAAATTTAGATTTTTCTTTTGTCAAATGTAATAGTAATATATTAAAGACTATATATGTATTGTGTCATTTTTAGTTCAATTAGTGATTGGACGCTTATAATATATTTAAAAGTTTGGAGAAGAAATTGTTGCGTGTAACAAATAAATTATATTTTGACAAATGATTGGAGATTTGTACGACCTATTCACTCATTGTTACTAAAAATGTCATTCTCTGACAATAAATTATATGCATGAAGCATCTTAAAAAGAAATTCTTTTGAGTTCTTGAATGCATCGTTTAATTGAGGAAAGTCCTAAATGTTTCAAGGGGTTACATTAATCTTCTCAAAACAACCAACTCCACAAGTCATTTTTATCATCATTCATGTAGGAGCTTAATTGCGTGATGTGGATATGTATTAAGAGATTTGTGTATGCAATGATGTTCAATTTAGAGAAGTCATCAAAATAGTTGTTTTCATTTGGACTTCATTAATTATGTCAATGAAACTTATCAATTAAATTGCATGATTAATTGTTGGATTTATTCTAATTAAAATTCAATCCTTTCCTACTCATGATATATAAAATCCACATGTGTCCTAAAACGACTTTCATAGTCATTTGGACCTTTCTAAACTAAATAAATCTTGGAAGTTTTAAAGTTTTGATTTACCAAACTTCTTTTATAAATTAATGCTTTGCGTGAAAAATTAAATTATGCATATGCTAATAATAAGTAGAAGAACTCATTATATATTATTTAAATTATTAGTTTTATCATGTACATAAACTAAATTTAACTAATAAAAAAACTAGTTTAATTCTTTTACTTTCATTTCCACAAATACTTTTTAACATTTCCTAGTATCCAAATAAGAAGTACTACCTCCTCTATCATCGTATAAATGAGATTTTGTCTGATTTTTCTTGTAAAAAAAATAACCAAATTATATATTTTTTAAAACGTGACAGAAAATCGTTCAATTAATTAATTTATGATAATAATAATTTAAACATGTTAATGGTTAAAAAATTTCACAAATTGTACCTATTAGGAATTCAAGTATGAATCTAAATTTCACATTAAGTAAAAATGAAAAAAATTAAATATTATATAAGGATGAAGATTTATAAACTCATTATTTTAAAATCTTGAGTTTAAAGTGATGTTAATTTCTTACATGTAAGTTAAAATCATATTTTATTATTATTATATTTTTCCGGTAATCTCTAAAAAAACTAAGAATAACATTCTCTCATCGAACATAAATTTTTAATTTTTTTTTAGGATATTCAACATCGTTTTTCCTTTTATTTATTTATTTTCAAAGTAGACCGACTTTAACCATCCACCCATGAAAAGGTCGTAAAAATCCCCTATCATTTGCTATTCATAGTTAAATAGACTTTGCTTCTATTCTTGTACATGTGATTTTAAAAAGTCCACAATTCGGTTTGATATTGAATTTTATATATTTTTATGTAATTATTTTGGTTCAGTTAAACTCTAAACATATTATGTTCATGAAATATACCATAAAACAATTAATTAGTTAAATAACATTTTAATATAAAAAACAAGATTTCACTAAAACTAAAAATTTATAAACCAAAACCACATGAAACAAAATTATAATTTATTGTAAATTCTTATATGAGTATAACTTTTTTTCTACTGAAACATATATATATATATATATATATATATATATATATATATATATATATATATATATATATATATGTGTGAATCTATGTGTATGTAAATAGAAATTTTTTTTTTTCATTTCCGGGTATTTGATGTTGATGCGACGTCGCACCTACCAATATCGTGGGCCTGATTTTGCAGCGAATTTCGGCTGTCAATTATTGTTGAATTTCATGGACTAAACCTAATTTTGTGCTTGGTTTTCCAAAAATACTGCGTGTCCTCGTGGCAAGTGCAACTAAATAATCTCTTGCTAAACTTTAAGAAAATAATATTCTCACTATTTTTGATATTTTTTTTATAAATTTAGATATATTTTTTAAATGATATTTTATATTTTTTTTATTTTAAATATTTAAAAATTATTTGAAAAATAATATTTACAAAAAAAATTGTTAAAATTTAATAATCAAAATATCATTATCTTAAATTTTGATGACGTTTTTATCATTTAATATTAAAAGAGCTCTCTTGATAATTTGCACCATTTAATAATCTTACTGTTTAATGTTGGAGTATATCAATGTCAACCTATGTTATTGAGGATAATAAAAAAAAAATACAAAATTTGTTCCAATTAAATAAACTAGTTACAACTAAAATTTTAATGACCCAGTAAAAGTAGACTAATTATGCAATCCTAAGTTAAATAACTATAAATAAGAATAGTCAAACAGAAATAATAGTTAATAAAATTAACCAATAAAATATTGAAGTCTAGAATTTTAATTAGATATTTAATAGTAATAAAAACATAAATGTTAAATTTATATGTTATCATAACATCCGATCATGGTCGATGCGTTTTAATCGATTATAGCATCTTATTGCAATCTCACATTGATCATAGTGTTTTATTGTAATCTCAACACCTTATAACAAATATCGCACTTTGATTTAATCTTATAATCATGCACATCTAAGGAATAGTGGTATTGGATTAAATGTCAATTTATATGTATTAATTGAAATCATTTCTACGATAAAATTATGTTGCTAATGAGTATTTGTACCAAATTTTACTACATTGACGATAAAACTAACTTAAGTGATAATTGACATTAAACTGAACTTTATTACATTAGCAACAAAATTAAGTTATATAATACATTAACATTGGACCGAACTCCACATCGAGTTTAACAATAAGTTATATGAACAAACAATCAAAGTAACAATGAAGTATTATTGAACCAAAACATGAACAAGTTGTTGAAGGATGTCAAAGAAAAGGAGGTTTGTCGTCACAAAGGCAATATAAAGCATGGAGATATTGCTAAACTTAAATGGAAGGGTTCTATGATGATAGGTTCTATTATGCTCCCATTAGGTAATTTTATTGCTAGAACTTGAAAATATTATCTCTGTGAAAGTTGTATTATAATGTTTTTGAATAGTATTTGTTGGTTCTTTAATATATGTGGTGCAAGTTGTATTGCTATGTTTCTGAATAGTATTTGTTGGTTTTTTAGTATATGGTCTCCAAAGTCTCATGTTAAGTAATACGAAAAAAATAGGAAGTTAATATAAAAATGAAGAATTGATTTTAGAGAGATAATTATAAATAAATAGGTCTATCGGATGTATAAAAGACTTGGCTAATTTTGTTAAAAAGTGATATTTAAGTCTGACTTAACTCTACAAAATCAACTTGTAAAATAAAGTTTGCATCCACATATATATTCTAAATTGACTTTATCTCTACTCGATGTGGGACTTTCAACACACATCCTCACGCTCAGGTGTGCCGATGTACATACATTTCGTGCGTGGACTAGACATTAATGGGTGATTCGATAGTGGCCCAATATCAAGTAGAATGATATGTCCAACAAACATAAATCTCGTTAGGATAGACTCTAACTTATGACTCTTATACCATGTTAAAAAGTTGACTTTAAACCTAATTCAACCCCACAAAATCGATTTGTAAGATAAGATTTGCACCCACATATATACTTTAAATTGACCTTAGTCGATGTGGTACTTCCAAAAGTTGTGTGTCATTGGAAGGTTTGTAATTTTGTCCAAATAATTACTCAAAGAGACTAAAATAATTTATTCCCTATAATTTTAAAATTCATAAAAGATATACTCACATATGAACCAAACTATAGTTTTAAATAATTTAAAACTATACGATTTAGCTAACATAATTTTAAAATTAAAAAAAAAAAGAACAAACTTTATTTCTAGATTTTTGTTTTCAAAATTTGAATATTACCAACAATCAAGAAAGAAAACATTCATGCAATGTCTTGTAATTGAAATTCTCAAAATCAACCATGAATTCAATTTAACAATAAAATAGAGATATACAATATTTATCTTTTAGATTTACAATTTAATACTTATATAAAGAAAAACACACAAATATGATAAGATATAGAAAGAGCCAGAATATAAAATGACGAAGAACAGAGAAATAAAGTGAGACAACTAAAGCATAACAAGAATGAATATGAACATGTGATATTAGAGAAAAAAAAAGAAAATGAAAATCTATATTACACAATACAAATGTAAGGAGAAAAAACAAACCAAATTAAAATGTAAGAGTTTCAATATTATAGTTGAGTAAGATGAAAAAATATTCTTAAAATTACAAAAATGTTACCGTATTAAACTTTTAGTCACCTATATAATAAAGGTGACATAAAATCCTTCTTTTATACTATCACAAAAATTTAAATTATAATAAAATAACCTATATAAACTACTTTTACATTATCAATGACTCTATATATATCCACTATTAAATTATAAATATACCACGCTGCCTTGTTATTTGTTTAAAAACATTGTGAGTTTGAAAGTAAAAAGATAATAAAATAATTCTTATTTATATATATTTTTAAAAAGTATATATTTTGTTGATTAAAATAAATTTTAAAATATGTGAAAGGAAATTTTAATCTAAATGAAATTTGAAAGTGAGTTAATATTGAACTAAAAATATTGAATAATGTAAGAGCGAATAAAAATGATTTTTGAGGTGATAACTCTCTTTTAAACTTATTTAGTTAATGTGTGTGGTGAGAGAGATGGTTTGAAAAGGAAAGTAAAAGAGAATATAATGAAGAACTTGTTCTTGAAGCTGAAGATATATGTTTTTCAATCTTCTTTTACTTTCTATGCCGTGTCATGCATTCAACAACTTTTAAATAACACTTACTTTCTTCTTCTGTTATACGTAAGATCCAATCATTCATAAGAAGAAGAACAAAAGTATTACACTAAACCTACTGAAAGCTCAAAGATATATATCACTATATATGTACAAGGATAACACCTGTATACACTCATATTTCACTTTTCATAACTTTTCCAACTAAAAATTGTTTTTTAAAAGCTTTTCCAAATTTTATTAAGTCTTCAAAATATTTTGAAACCAACACTTTTATGAATTCATATATATACTTAAATTATTCTTAATTCCAATTTTTAAATATGATTCATTCTTCAAGAAGTATAAGATTTTATATAGTTCAAAAATAATTAATAAGTTAAAAAATAAAAATAATTTTGAATTAGAAATCAAACCCATACCTTTTTCAAATGTTTGATCAAATGTTAAATCCATTTACGAGGTTTGCTTTAACAACGTGTTAGGTCTTTGTTATTTTGTACATCAGTTGTGATTAATGAGAGGAATATTCCAACTACACTTGATCAAATATACCAAATCAAAATGTGTGAGCCGTGTCTCATTTATTGCGGGTCGGGTTATAAAAATTTTAATTTTTCTTTTTGTCATGGAAGTTGAAATGAACCTAATTTACTTAATTTATGGAGTAAACGGATTTGAATTGGGTTCATCGACCCGTTATTAATAATATTTTATTAATCTTTTTATCATTGTTATAAATTTTTTATTCAATTATTTATTACTTTTAGATTTTTAATTTAGTGTTTTTGAAATATTATTATCATTCAATAATATTTAAATATTGTGTATGTTTAATTTATTTGTTTGTCAAATTATATATATAGATAGATATTACAATTTTTAACTATAAATTTTTAACTATTATTTTTATAATAATATTTGCATAATTAAATGAATACTTTGATTTTACTTTTATAAAAATCATCGAGTCAATATTATAATAAATATATAAAATAGATTTCAAAACTAAAACATTTATAAATGAGTCCAACCAGATTAAAATTAGTTGACATTATCCTTCTTTAACTTAATCCAGGTAAGTTAATTTATCATTTATGAAATCTCTAGCAAGATTCTTGTCTCTCTATATTTATAATCATTTTTTATTTTAATTCCAAATAATTAAAAAAAAATTCTGAATAAAGCATTATATATTTCCTGAGTTATATGTGGTGATAATTACATCTTTAACTGTTCTTAAATACTTTTGAATTATCAAAATACTAACTTTTTTTTGCTGTACTTTAAATTTAAATGCATTAACTAATCTCCTTGAAAAATTTATTAACAAATTCCTAATCCAATAACAACTTATATTAATTAAAAAACAAAATAAGAAGACCTTATACACAAATAAATATCCCGACTAGTTCACTTCTTTATTCATGAATAATGGGCCCGTGAGCTGGGAGGCAGTAGGGTCCTTATTGAAAGGCCCATGATATTTATACTTCTTTTTTTGTCTTCTCAAACAAACCCACTCCTACCCTCGCAACTTTTTTATTTTTTAAATAAAAATATCGTTAACAGAAATTAATTTTGGTTATTTTGAAGTAACAAAAACTAGTTTTTGTTATATGGGCGATAATACTAAAGCCAATAACAAACGAAAAATTTGTCTATGAAGAAGCATAGTGACTATGAAAACTTATATAAACAAAACAATGAAAGATAAGAAAAAGTAATGGATGTAGAAGAGAAAATGAGAAGGAGTTTGAAGACAACAAAAGTGAGGTGGAAACATAAAAATAAGGTGTGAGTAAAAGTAGTTTGTATTGAACCCAAAATAACAATTAAAGTGGAAAGTACTTCGACAAAAAAAAAAGTGACAAGGGACGCTAGAAAGTTTCTTCCTACACATCTAGAACTTCTTTATGCACCTTTATAACTTTTTTTTTCTATTTTGCTCTTCAGATTAAAGAATCTAAAAGTTATTTTTTTATTTATGAATTGTACAATTCGAACACTTTTTTATTGTATAATTTGTAAAAAAATAAAAAATATTATCAAATTGTATAATTCAAAAGTTATGTTTTTTTAAGAAAAATATTTCCAAAAGTCATTTGACTTCGTATTTCATAATCTAAAAGTTATTTTTTATTGGAATTGATTTTTAGATCGTAAATCCAAAATTTAGAAGATAACCTTTGGATTACATAATCTAGAAAAACAAAATAAGAAAAAAAAAACTTATGAGGGTGCAGCTATGCAAGTGCAGAAAGAAACTGTCAGGACGCTAAAAAAGGCTGAAAACAGAGTAACGGCCCATAAAATATTTGAAATATAATTTTGGTTTTCCTTAATAATTTATTCAAAATTTTATATGATTTTAGTTTTCGTATAAAAGAGTTTGAATTTGAGAGGAAATGAAAAAAAAAATCTAAGAAAATTGAATATTTTAGTGCTGAATAAAAGAACTGTACAATACATGTATTGATAGCTATAGCCATAAGATTCTCAGAGTAGTCTTAGAAAGCCAACATTTATTAAACGCAAATGAAACTTAAGATAAGTAAAAACCATACACATAATTACGAAGAACTCTTACGCATAACCTCTAAAACCAGATTTTAAAATATGTAATTTTCAACTAATTTTTAATATTTTGTATACATTTTATCTCTTCTATTTTGATCCAATTAAAAAAAAAATACCACATTCTCGAATAAAAACAAAAGAATGGTCAAAGTTACAATTTGGACAAAGAATGAACTTCAGTCCTGGAACATTCATTGTAGCAAATAAAACTGTTTGCTAAAAAATATTCCCAATTAGAACAATTGCACGTTGTTCAACTTCACCAGACACAAATAGCCATGGTGGACCAACTTTAAGAGAGGGAGACATATGCACATAGTTTTTTTTTTTTTTTACATCCAATTTTTACAAATTTAAATTTACTGTTTTTAATTTTTCATTTTGTTGTTGAAGTTTATCTTTTAAGTTTATGGACACTTTATGCTTCACTCACTCGGATAATAGTTCAGTTTCTGAATGTATTTGGTGATCCAATAAACCTTTAATACATTACTTTGACTGCACAGACAGAGATTATTGTTGTGCTGCAAAGCAATGAGCTTTTGGTATTAGGTTTGAGGTAATAAGATATGTCACACATGATTCTGATACGTAATCAGAGAAGTTATGGTGAAAGATTTGTGTAGAAACCAAAAATATTATGCAGCATTGTGTAAGTAAAAGTATGGACGTGAAAATAGATAAAAGTAATGTTCCTTAAGAAGGGTGGAGTGTTTTGAGTCACTTTCCGTTGGCTCCTGCAATTTCTTCCCTTCCCTTTTGGGAATCCCTACACTGATGTCAACAGCTAGCTGGCAAGTGGCACTTGTCGGTGATTCTCTTTCATCTATCCTTTAATGTTTTTCCACTGTTGTTTCCACCACTTCCATGTGCTTTTTTTAAGTCACCTAGCCACTTGCATAAGCTTCTCTCACTTTCTCGCATATCATTACATACATTTCATTTTTCTGTAGCTTTCATTTTTACCATCTTTCTGTCAAAACCACATTTTTCTTTCATAAATTATTAATGTCAATATGATTCAACAGTGATGTTTCTATCATGACGGATGTGCTGCAGGTCCCACGCAGAGTAAATCATGTTTCAGACATCCTTATTCCTTTGGGCTGTTTATTTTCTATGATTTTTTTTTCTCAACCTTTCAACTGTCTCTGCAGTTCTTGTTTTCCGGTTCTAACTTTTCAGTCACACAAGTTCCTCACGGGCGTGAGTGAGTGAACTTCGAATAAGTAAGTGCTTTATGTGAAAGATTTTGTGTAGGTTTTGATCTTTGATGCTGTAGGTGTGGCAGTTGAAGTCGTATTGAAATAGGTGATTTTTTTTGCAGTGGCAAGCATGGCAAGAGGAAGAGCAGATGTGAATTCAAGAAAAAAAGTGGTGGTGGCTGTGTTGTTTTTGGTGATTGTTGGTGTTTTCTTCTACTTTTATTCTCAGAGTGGTGATTCATCCATTGTTGAGTATGGGGATAAATCTTTGAGACAATTTGGTTTGAAAGGGGACAGAGATGTGAGCGAATCTTCCTCCACAGTTGTTGGAGAAGAGGACAGTGCTATACCAAAGAGCATTCCAGTGAGTTAATTTAAGATTTTGAACTGAATAAGTTAATGGTTTTCCCTTGACATTACCCTAGAATTTGACTCTTTTTTTACCTTTTCAAGGTCTGTGATGATCGTCTATCAGAGCTTATTCCTTGTCTGGACAGAAATCTGATATACCAAACAAGATTGAAGCTTGATTTAGCTGTGATGGAGCACTATGAAAGACACTGCCCAATACCTGAGAGGCGATATAATTGTTTGATTCCTCCTCCTCCAGGGTACAAGGTGACTTTTCACTCTCAAGGGATTGCTTACATAAGATGGAACTATGAAAAGTTCAGTGTTTTGAAATATTCTTTGCTTAAGCTTTTAGTTTCTCATGTTGATATTGATAATAGATTCCAATCAACTGGCCCAAAAGCAGAGACCAGGTGTGGAAGGCAAATATACCTCATACCCATCTTGCAACAGAAAAATCTGACCAGAATTGGATGGTTGTGAAAGGTGAAAAAATAGTTTTTCCCGGTGGAGGAACCCACTTCCATTATGGTGCTGATAAATACATTGCTTCAATTGCTAATGTAAGCTTCAATTACCAAATGCTTCAATTGTTCAGGATCTGTTAATTGAGAGTATTTTAATCCATTCACAATTTTGTTGCAGATGCTTAATTTTCCAAACGATAATATAAACAATGAGGGAAGAGTGAGGTCTGTTCTTGATGTTGGGTGTGGAGTTGCTAGCTTTGGAGGATATCTTCTTTCTTCTGATGTGATAACAATGTCATTGGCTCCAAATGATGTTCATCAGAATCAAATTCAGTTTGCTTTGGAGAGGGGAATTCCAGCATATCTTGGTGTGTTAGGGACCCTGAGGCTCCCTTACCCAAGTAGATCTTTTGAATTTGCTCATTGTTCTCGCTGTAGAATTGATTGGCTTCAGAGAGATGGTATCCTTCTGCTTGAGTTGGATAGGTTACTGAGGCCAGGAGGTTATTTTGCATATTCATCTCCTGAAGCCTATGCACAGGATGAGGAAGATAGGAGAATATGGAGAGAAATGAGTGCTCTTGTGGAGAGGATGTGCTGGAAAATTGCTGCTAAGAGGAATCAGACTGTTATTTGGGTCAAGCCTCTCACAAATAGTTGCTACTTAAAGAGAATGCATGGTACTCTACCTCCTCTATGCAGATCTGATGATGATCCTGATGCTGTTTCTGGAGTTAAAATGAAAGCCTGCATTTCACGCTACTCTGATCGTGAGTCATATTTCCTCTATCTTACAATATCATGATACGTAGAAAATGTTCTCAGATCATTAGTCATTCTTGTTGTAAGTTCTAGATGGATTAGAAATAAAATCAGTTTATAATATACAAATAGGTGAAAACTTCTGATTTTATAAATTTGAATTAGGTTTAAAGTCTACTTTTTTTAACCGTTCAGAAATATAAGTATGCTATATATGACAATACTAGATCCTTTTTCATCTTGCATTAGCAATGGCTTTAGTAGTTAATAACTCTTGTGTGCAATAACAGTGCATTCTGGTGTTCTATGCAGAAATGCACAAAGCAAAAGGAAGTGGCTTGGCTCCATGGCCAGCTCGATTGACTACTCCACCTCCTCGTCTGGCAGAAATTCACTATTCTACTAAAATGTTTGAGAAGGACGTGGTACTTTAAACTCTATCTTGATCACCATTTTAATACTTTCGATATAATTCTTTCGATCAAAGAATATATTTAAATCTAACTTAATCTTACAAAATCGTTTTGTAAGATGAAGGCTGTATTATATATTATAAAATTGCTTTATCTCTAATCAACGTGAGATTTTCGACACGTTCGACTAGCTTTAACTGAATATTGGCTAGTTTTGTAAGAGAGATGTAACTTTGTGCAGGAAGTTTGGCAAGAAAGAGTTGATAATTACTGGAGTAAGCTAGGCAGTAAGATTAAAGCAGGCACAATTCGGAATGTGATGGATATGAGGGCAAATATAGGTTCATTTGCAGCAGCTTTGAAGGAGAAAGACGTTTGGGTTATGAATGTGGTGCCAGAAAATCAACCAAAATCTCTCGCCATAATATACGACAGAGGACTCATAGGAGCAGTTCACAACTGGTATGACTCGTTTCTTTCATGCAACAATTATTTTAACAAGCTCAATTTATGGCAAACCTTATTCAAATTTTTGTTTCATTTTACTACTTACTCTCTACTTTGGATAAATGAACATAAAATGCAAGAACCAATCAAAACATTAAATTGTTATTGCCATATGCTAAGCAACAAGAAAAACTTTTTTTTTTTTAAAACATTAGTGCACCAGTTTTGTCAATTACTATTAATCTCTGTTTGATTAACCTTCAGTGAGTATCGTCTTCCAACCACATTTTTTTCCTTCTTTAAAAATGGCACATAATCTAGTTATGATCTTCTAGGTGCATTTTCATGAGAGGAGTAATTGGTCATGGTCCTATAGGAATCAAATTAGAAAACTGATTCAGATGTTTCTTTTTTATTAGAGTTTAAGGTAGATATCATACAATTTAACAAACTTATCATATGTGATGATTTGTGATCGGATGATAGTTAAAAATTGTAGATTAGATGTATTTTTTATTCTTAATTAGAAGAAATTTTATAAATTTGTTTAAGATTGAAATACTTTTTAGTTATAGTTTATAATCAATTTATGTAAATTTTAGATGGACTTAAATATGTTATTGGCCTAATTTTATCCTTTTGGTTTCTAAGTTTTTATTTTCTCTCTTTTTGTCATTATGCTTTTTAAAATTTCAAATTTTACTATTTTGACCGTTATTGTTAGGGTCTCCTACTTAAATTATGATGTGACACGCATGGGTAACGTCACGAAGACACATGACATCAGGTGGCACCACTAATTATCATGACATGACATTTTATATATTACTGGAAAGATATTAGACATTTCGGAATTAAAATAGTAAAATGTTAAGATATAGGACCTAATGATAAAATAAATAAAGAATAAAAATATTTTAATTTATTATTTTTTACTTATTTTTAATTTATCACTTTAATTATTTTTAGATTATCACATTATATTGCTTAAAAAAATTAAAATAAGTGACTTAAGAGTGATAAAAATAATAGATTAAGAGTGGATAAAAAAATAGGTTAAAATATTATTATTTATAAATATATTATAAAAATCATTTATGTATTTAGTACAAAGCTATTTCTATGAAATAATATTTGTTATTTTTAATGATATTTTTGAAATCTTATGTCATCTAAATACAAAATTAATGTAAAAATAAATAATTTATATATTTTTTAAGTTATACCGAATCTTACATCTAATGTTAGTTAAAATAATTTACTGTTCTTGTTTCATGAAATAATGATGGTTACGGTGAATCATAATAATAATAAGCAAACAGCTGTAAAGATAAGGAAAGTTTTGAAAGAATAATATTAAATAAAATTGGTTGTTTTTCTTTTATATATATACACTCTCTTTGGACGCAAATATATATATATATATATATATATATATATATATATATATATATGGTTAAATATGTTTTTGGTCTTTTAAGATGTAGTGAATTTTAAAATTAGTTTCTCTTCGGAACTTTATACCAATTTAGTCATTCATCTTTATAAATATGTGAATTTAGTCCTTTTTACTAATTTTTGTTAAGTTTATTTGACATTATAAACGCATTTTATGATAATATTTGAGTTAACATTGAAGCGAAAATGTGTCAAACGGTATAAACAATTCAAATATTATCATGAAATGCACTTGAAACGTCAGATAAACTTAACAAAATTTTATTAAAAGGACTAAATTCACGCATTTTTAAAGATAAATGACTAAATTAATATAAAGTTCTGAAGATGAACTAATTTTAAATTTCAGTGAAACTTGAGAGACAAAAAACATATTTAACACATATATATATATATATATATATATATATTAACTATCTCAGTTTTATTTAATGTAATTATTTTTAAAATACTTTTATGTTTAAATATGAACAATGTTTCCAATGATCACTTATGAGATGAAATTTAAAAACTACAATTATTTATTTTATGAAAAAAAAACATTAAATTAATTGGTTACTATTAACATTCTTAATCAATATGAAATTCGGTATAAAATAAAAAAGGTAACAAACTATTTATTTTCTAAAAATATTTCTATGCATAAGTGATTGATTATATTTCAAAAATATCTTAAAAATAATATTTGAGTTAAATATTTTTTTATCAAATATGTAAATGGTTTTTTATATAAATGAGTTAAATGTGAAATATGATATACTGAATCCTTTTTGAAGGAAAAGAAAGAGGTAAGTTCTGCACCAAGAAAATCTTATTGGGTGAAAACCAACATTATATCAGTTATTCAAATGTTGACTCAACATGATCTGATAAAATCTGATAACTTTTTCAAATATGAAATCTGGCATTAACGATGCTGTGGATGGAACAGGTGTGAAGCTTTTTCAACCTACCCTCGAACGTATGATCTTCTCCATGCATGGAGTGTATTTTCTGATATTATTAAGAAAGAATGTAGTCCAGAGGATTTGTTGATTGAGATGGATAGAATTCTGAGGCCAAAGGGTTTCATCATTGTCTATGATAAGCGCTCAGTGGTGGAGTATGTGAGAAAGTACTTGCCGGCATTACACTGGGAAGTTGTCTCAATTTATGACATAGATCAAGGTAAAGATGATCATGCAGTGGTTATAATTCAAAAGAAGATGTGGCTCACAAGTGGTAGCATCCAGGTTTCAGAATAGTGTCCTAATATTATTCACTATATAAGTTTTCAGTGTAGCTCTCTTCACTGTAGACGTAAGTCGCAGTGAAAGCTTACTCAAATCATCTTATCTTTTTATTTGCATTTATTTATTAAATTTTGGACGCTTAAGCGTTTATATCCACACCTAAGAGGATGCTGATTTTTCAATTAATTTTTTCATATTACTGTACTATATATTTTAATTTTTATTCTACACTTTTTCTTATGTTTTGGAATCACGTTTCTCATTGCCCACCTTGTTGTTAACCTAACTGCTTGAAAAGGGAAGGATTCTAAAAAAACATGGTTTAGGTGGAGTTGAGTCCTGCCATAACTTGGGTTGTTATTTAAAGGAAAATAGTGTTTTGCTCAAACAATAGAGCTCGACCCTCCAGCCGAGAAGACTGGCATAGTACTGCTCAAAATTGGATAGTTTTATGATCGGTGAGATTTGTTGGTTTTTTAGAGTGCTCCTCAATTGTCCCAACATTTGACCAACAAAATAATGACTACTGTTATTTATTAACTCTTTTATCGGTGAGTTCAGACCATTATGTATGTAACATTACTATAAAGGTGGTTTGGAGCTTTCATCCATGAGTTTCCCTTTGCTTTGTTAAGAAAAAATGATGAAAAGAATTATCAATATTACGTACGAATAGTTGAGAACGTGTAAATCCTAAATGGAAAAGCATGTGGCAGTAGATCAAGTAATCAGTATCTGGAGCAATTTAATTAGTTCAGAACTTTTGCCATTTCTAATCACTTTTCTGGTGTTTTGTTTTGGGCTGCAATGGAGGGAAGTTAGTAGCTGCCACAAATTTCGCTTGAGTTCAGAAATTTACAATTTATTTCTCATTCTCATCTAATAGAGAAAAGAAACATAATAAGCTGATCAAAATTTGCAAATAACTTAAATCACAGTTTTAATTTACTCGTTTCTTTTATCTAAGCCTAATCGAAATTACAGATTTTGATGAAGCAGCTCTTTAAGTCCACATTTTTAAGTCCACATTTTCATTATGGCCGTGTTTAATCTCAGAAACTAAACAGAATCGCATAATTTAATCTCCCACAAATATTTGTAAATCGTGACCCTTTTTCAACTAGTTATTTAGTGTTACACTTCAAAGTCAAATACTCTTCCTGGCTAACATTTTTTCCCGTCTTAGGGCGAGAGGAAAGGGGTCTAGGCCAGATCTTTATCCACTTCCAGAAATTGTCCACCCCTTACAATTGACTGAAACTTGTAGACAGTAAACGATAATCCTCGAAACTGAGACTCGACACGAAATCATAAACATCTATCTATAAAACGCAATTATTTGAAGCTGAAGGAGGTAGGCAGAGAGATTCAGATGTGGACGATGATAACATATGGTGTTTGGGGGCTAAAAAATTATCGACCATAATGTTTGGTGGAGGTATATGCAAGAACATGCGCGGAGTCGAAGACTTTCATCAAGATAAGATCAAGATAAAGAAAATTTCTTTTTGATATAATTGAGCTCTAAATTTGTTACGAACTAGTACAACAAAGTCCTACAAAATTGGATTAGTACCATATTTTCAAGGAAAAACACAAATTACCATATCATGTCTTTATAAATAGACCTTTTACTCATGCAGACTTCAACTTGGATGAAGTTGAAGCGAGATGGGAGAGAATTCTGTGCCCCACGAACATGAGAAAAGCACCCAAAAGTCCTACAGTTTTAAGTGTAGTAAACAAGTCCAGCTGCATATGAACGAAAGAAAATCAGCAGACAATCATTTCATATACAAAAATGGTGGAATAAACTGTGAACTCCCCCGCCAGAAGAGAGGATGAAATTGTTCCACCAATAAATATCACCACAGAAAAAATTGACAGAAACATGTTGAATACAACATAAGCAAGAATACCTTCAACCAGAAAAGTACGTAGAGGAATAGAACTGCAGCGATGCCGAGATGGAATAGGATAGCATATGTAGCAGGTGCTGCTGAAGATGGAAAATTTTTAAAGTTCACCCCCAAGCGTAACAGCTGTAAATGATATAAAATAGACAAATGTTAACTCGCATAAGGAAGATAAATCAAATCATAAGAGAAACACAATATGGGTAGACCAATACAAGTAACTTAATAGTTGCAACAACAGTGCAGGATGCCAAGACAAATCATCTACACAAAAACTGTCTCTCCCACACTCCTAAGCATAAGTGAAGGAAATATATACGTTACACATAAAATTCAAGCCTTTTAAACTGAAAAGATATAATACAACTTCAAAATTTAGCAATAGCTACCAAAAGTCATCAGACCAGAGGCCCAGTTTCTTGCAGATAGTCGTAGATATCTTGTTAGTTAAAGCACACTTTAAAACATAAAATGTTGAACTTTTACAAATACTATCTTTGAGAAGACGAGTTTCCGATCATACTACTCCACATTTAAAATATAGTCTTTGCTGGTCTAAGCAGATAAGACCCCTGCTCTCCCTTTAAACCATATTATGACATGCGACTGATTTGAAAGGTGGAGAGAGAAACAATGAATGGTTGGTTTAAGAGAACATATAATTCAATTTTGTTTATAAAATTCACCTAAATGTTGGTTAACTAATAAAGAACAGTCACAAAAGTAAATTTACAGTAAAAATAAATTATCATTTCTAGATAACTTCACTGCAGCTTCTTTTTCCACTCATCTTATTTGTCATATTATCTACACTGCCTTTTCTCAGGCATCAACAAACGTGAGCCAGTTTCAAGGGAGGACTATTCAAAAGACTTACCCCAACTAAAAAGCCAATAAATGGAAGAAGAGTTAAACTCAAGAAAGTAAGAGAGAGGTTCTGGGGTGGTCGTTTTTCAGGAGCCCTGAATATGTGGGCTATCTCAGCTTTGGGACCATATCTTGAGTAAGGATCAACAGGGAGTGGAGGAAGACGCGATGCCTTCTCAGGAGCTTCTGGAAGTTCTAAATCAACATGACCCAGTGGCCGCAAGAAAGAGTTCTCCTGAAACCAAAATTTTTGCTTATATTGCTTCTTATATCATGCACATCATGGGGTTAGGGGAAACTAAGCAAATCAGATATTGCAATATACCATGACAGCATCTCCGACGGTCAGCTCAATGTCATATCTGCCCGACAGATAATAAAACTTCTCCACCAAACCAAGAAAATCCTAAGAGCCAAAATTAAAAGAACATGAGAAAAATAATAACATCTATAATGAAATGACAATTACAGCATTCACATATTGCACGAAATTTAAACATGACAACTACATCTCTAACAAAATTATAAGCTCCTCAATCCCAGTCCAGGTCTAAAGCAGTTACAGAAGGTCAAATATTGGGCATAATTTCTCAATAATAGATAAATACCCCTCCCTTTCATGTAGTTGAAGGTCCAATTTATCAGAAACAGCTTGCAATTTTTAATGTTGAAAATTATATGCAGTCATGCACCAAGAAAAATATTTATTAGACTTTGGCAAATTATAACAAACTTAATGAGTACTAAAGAAGAGCATTTGAACATAGAGAATGAAATACGTAATAATGATACTTAACCAGAACAATCTCAAACTTCTTGCCAGTATTTCCAATCACAAAGATGTGTTCATGGTTTGTCTCATGCTTCAACTTGAAAAATGCCTGCAGAAAAATAATTCCTCAATAAACCGAACATTAAAATGGCATTCATCTAGAAGATCTAAGGCAACTACTACACACCTGATGAGGCTTAAAAGCATGACCATGCGGTGTTGTCAATTGGAAAGAAAAGTGCAACTTTTGCAAGTGGTTAGCTGAGAGTTCAACAACAACATTTCCAGCCAAATCTAGCCTAGATAGCAATATCACAAGTGAAATTGAAGAAATAAAAACATGCAAAAAAAAGTTACTAACAGTTAAATACATAAGATTTAAATGCACATGTACTAAGTTCATACATCAAAAACAATATAAAATAACAAGCATTTGATGGTTAGATGTATAATCGGTAATAAATATGACAGATTCCAAATATAACTGCAGAAAACTTCTTAAACTATAAACAAAAACATACTTTTTCTGGGTTTCAACACTTCCAAGATCACTGTCAAGACCTGCAATTTCTGCATTGCTGACTTCAATAATGCCAGTGACATATATTGGTACATGAATTTGACCTCCAGTAGCAAAAACTTTTTCACCAGCAGAGTCGTGAAGTACAATCTACAAAATGGGCTTGAAATAGTTGACAGGCTAATACAAATACACCTTGATGCAACTGAAAGGAAAAATATTCACTAAACTTAACAAGCAGGTACCTCAAAAACAAACACATAAGTTCCCACATCCACATTGCCTGGGAAAACTTCCAAGACATGAATTCCATTACTTTTATCATATTGGAGCTCCTGTGTCATCAAACATCAGCAGTACTTCAAAAAACAGAAAGTAGAACACAGCAGAGATATGTAAGAATTCAAATATTGGGGGTGGGGGGCAGGGGAGCGGCATCTATAGTTATCAAGCCATGTTGCTCAAAATAAACCATTGAGAATCATCATTCACCTTGTTCTCAAAAACAGCTGAATCTTTAGCATCAGGGCGGAAAGCTCGGACTAGCTTAACTGTTAACGGTGGTGCAGCTGAACCAAGTACTGTATTCACCCTAACCTGATAAATTTTGAAATAGAAATTTATCATGTTTTAACAGGACTGGGAGCGAGAACTAGAAAAACAGCACAGTTATAAAAGAGTTAATATGTAATTAACACAGCCAACCGATGCATGAGATGTTAATGTAGTAGTACTTCATGTACATGAATCAACAAGGAATAAATAGGGACAAGAGAAAATGGAAGAACTCAATAAACTTCAGGACAGAATATAAGACAATGCGAAAAAGGACTGCATAACATTAATAAAATTTAAAAGTAATATTGGAAATGAGAAGACTCATAATAACAAATAGTATCCTACAGCAACAAAGGAAAGCTAATCAAAACTAAGAGATGTATCAGTATTTGTTTTGGTATTACTGGATTTGGACAGGTGTCAAAAATGTATGCTTGAAGGATGGTACGGGCCAAAATTAGATAAAAGTCAAAGGGCTGCAGAATGTTCTCTGCTCTCCTATGTTACAAAGCAATGTTAGAAAGCGTGTCAACCAGTCAGATATAGAATATAGTTGGGAATGAGAATGCTGTTTCTTTCTCTCTGGCACCTGAATTCTATATCACAATTATTATTTCCCAATTCCTAAGATCTATTAATTACAAAACTCTCAATATTAAGACTTTAAAGATGTTAAGTTTATGGAATACCTTGAGCTGATCTTTTTTGGATAATGAATAAACTGTTTCAGGAAGTGACAGTACCAATGGGATGGAAATCCTACACCACAAGAAGAAATCCGAGGTACATAATGTTACTGAATAACATGAAGAGATCAATGTTTGAGAAAGAAAAGAATAAAAGAGAGATATCACTATAAAGGTGTATTTCCAATAATAGATTGTTTTTATAAGAGCGCTTGCCTGTTGTTCTCCAGAAGAGATAATGATTCAACTTGATTGAAGAAGTCCTTGGCATCACCTGGGATTCCAATACCCAGGAAAAATTTTGCTAAACCCAAAATTTTATCCCCTGGAAGCTGGAAATGCAAAACCATAACATTAACAGAAAATTCTAAGAGGATAAAAATTTAAAACGTAGTCCATACACTCTGCATACATTTATTTTTCCAGAAATTGCAGAAGCAAATGTTGTGAGCCCTCGAACAACAGATGAAGTTGTGTAAAGAGAACCCTGATGCTCACGTCCACCAACAAATTTCTCATCAAAATAGAAGGTTCCATCATCTGAAAAAGAGATAATATTTTCATCTTAGATCAGAAGGATGAGGAATGTGGTATAAGGAACAGCATAACCATTTAATGCAGTAACGAACAATTAGGATCTATTTAGATGAATTAAAAGAACTAGGAATTTGAATTTGAATTAATATTATTTAAGAATTGAAATAGTTTCAGAATCACAAATTTACTATTTGCATTGCACAAAGAATTAAGGTATATAATTTAAAATCCAAATATATTAATTGAATGTAAAATCTAGAATTAAAAAATGAAATAATATAAATCTGACATTAAGAAGCATACATAATAATCAAATATTTAAATTTTAATAACATTATAAAATAAATGTTTAAAATTAAAAAAAAAAAGGCTTCCTAAGAT
>Ga0214543_1003031_pt1 | contig 32814 bp, 13 predicted proteins | sample CNSS2metaG_FD_160094 | JGI IMG/M metagenome (GOLD analysis project Ga0214543, IMG submission 160094) | Root nodule microbial communities from cowpea collected in UCLA plant growth center, Los Angeles, California, USA - CNSS2 | ecosystem: Host-associated > Plants > Roots > Nodule | place: USA... | reverse complement strand
TATATATATATTCGAGTATTTCAAATGTGCTCCTATTCAATATTTTTTTTTACGGATAAAAAATATTAAACAATTTAAAGATATTTTTTACTATTCGAATGAGTAAAAATACAATTCTTTTAATTTTTTGTAACATGCTTTTATGAATTTTTAATTTCTCATTACCCATAGAATATTAAAATTAAGGCTTAAAAATAATATGAAAAAGTATAAATTTCACAAGAAAAAAAATCTTACATATATATTTCGATTTGAAAATGAAGTAAAATGAATTTAATTGTGGTACAAAAATCATTTAAGTTATGAATTTTTTCCAAAAAAAAATAATAATCTAATATCAAAATTCATAACAAAATTACAATAGAACCAATCTTAAAAGCTTAATATTTCATGAAATGCAGAAATAACATAAGAAATATAAAAGAATGGAGGACAAGACTTGATCACGTCCACAAAGGCTCTTAAACTCCGAACTTTTCTTTCTGTTTCTCCCAAATCTTTTTATATAGAACTCGGATCATACTTTTCTGACTTTTTTATTGCTGTAATCTATTCATTCTCCCAACTAGTTAACATATTTGATCAGTTTTTAAAATATTTGATAGATATTTTCTATTGATAGTTTGATATACAATTAAATTAATCATTTTATGAAATATCTAATAAATTATCAACAAATGAATTTCGTCCAATTTTCAATTTAACTCTTGCAACAAGTAATCCAAATTTGAAAAAAAAATACAAAATATCAAAATTTACGTTTTAGCCCCTATTTAATATCAATAAATCATAAACAAATGAATGTAAGAGATCATGACACTATTTTTAATTAAAAATCTCAGTAGTATAAATTTGCAGGTTATTTTATTAATATATTTATGATTTTATTCATCTTTTTAGTTCACGTATACTATCAATTCATCTTAAATTTTGAACAAATCAATCTTGTACAGGATTCAAGAATTTAAAGTTATCTTAGATATTTGATTTAAGATTAGGCATGGAGTGAAAGATGATAAAATGGGGAAGATAAATGTCACCTCAAACTCAAAGTGATGGTGTGGTGGGAGAGTGAGGAAAGGGATGGAAGATGATAATGCATCCATCCTACACCAATTTCTCACGCAGACCCCACTTCTTTAATGCGCGTCCTTTTCCCTTCAAACAAACAACGGACCATTGGCTCTGGAAAAACCTACCTTCCACGCCAACCGTCCGATCAAGATCAACCTCCCTAACCCTCACGCACTACTTTTGCGTTGCGTTACTACTGTTACACCCACTTCCTTCTCCTTCTCCTTCTTCTCCACTTTACTTCATGAATAGGTCATCTCATACCCATAACGAGAAATGAGTTTAATTCATAAAATCAACAATAAATAAGTTAAATTTATATAAGAAATACTCATTAACTTCAATATAAAATTTTAAAATAATAGCTTTACATGTGTTGTTTCTTATATAGTATTCCACTTTATGCTTAGATTCTCTTCGAGCACTGGAACCAGATTTTTGAACTTTTACCAAACGAAGAGGAGATGACCAAAATTTGGATGAACATCAAGATACTCATTTATATGTGTGTTTCAGGGGCACAAATTTATGTTCACTGTATCATCAAGAGGAACATCAACTTAAAATATCATATTGTTTTTATCGCATGACCGTGAAAATCGTTATCATTCTGTAGTTTTTTCTAGCATGGACAAAACTTAGATACACGTGTGTATCTTCAAGTTGAGTAACCTATTTTAATAGTTTGTGTTAATTACGATTTTATGATTCAACGGAAATATAGTGAAATATATATATATAGAACTAATTTGAATTGGCGAAAGCAATAAACTATTTAAAAACTAAGAGCAGTTCATTGCAGGAGTGCTTATTAGCATATATACAACGCAGTCGCTGCTTCTGATTGATCAGAATTCAGAAGAGTTGTTGCAACAAAAGAGAGGGAACAGAAGATCATAATATATAAGGGATTTGAATGAAATCATCGACCATTTCGTGTCTGGTCAATGGCGGAGATTGAGAGGAAGAAGAGTTGTGGCAGAAGTTGTCACTGAAATCGTTGCAAGAGAAATATTCAGGGAAAGGTGGCAAACTAACATGGGAATTGAAGGTGGTGGTGGCGGCGGCGGAAGGAGTGGTGGTGGTGGCGGCGGCAGCATAACGAGCAAGACGATCCTTAGCAATGGCAAGGTCGTGTTGAAGCTCCACCATCTTCCTCTGAAGAAGAGCTATGGCACCAATACATCCATAAATGGGGTCTCTGAGCCTGGCTTCGGCTTCATAAGCGAGAGAATTGACCGTGTCCTCTCTCTGCTCCTCGGGAACTTCGATGAGGATCTTGCTCACATTGCTGGCTCCGAAAACCTTGTGCACCTTGGCAAATTTCTTGCACTCATCAGAGCGAAAGTAAGGTGCAAATATACAATTGGGTATGCATCTTCGCTTCAAGAACTTGCAGGCTGCACAAGAGGAACTCGAACGTGGCTCGTAACCCTTCATGCCTCTCAAAATAATGCTTCAACACTTTACTACAATGTTTGTTCTTATAAGTGTATGGTTTTCTCTATAGGTATTATGCAGAATTGGTATTTAAGGCAAAGCATGTTACCATGGTCATTGGCTCAGCTAGGTCGCAGGTTAGGGACTTGCATGGGCCAGTGTTGTTCTTTTAATGCATTTTTTTATTTTAATTTTTTTTGCATCCATTCAAATTGGGAGTGCAAAAGTAGGTCCAAATAATTGATTCATGTGGACAATGGGTGGTATGAGTTGGTAGTTTTCAAGTTAGATATGATAGTTCATGAATAAAGATGAGGATATTTTGATTGATTGAAGAAAAGAAATATTCTCAATAAAAGCAAAATTATCCCTTGGCAGTGAGAGGTATGTATGGTATGGTCATTAGAAAGAAAGCAATGAGATCGAATTGAGTACTTTAAATGTAGTTGGAATCTTCAGTACAACATAGTGGAGCCAAAATTAAAGCCAGTGAAATGTTGTTTTTATGCTTTCTATATCATTAGATATTTCGTTTTTTCCGTTATTTTTACTCCCTTATCGACCTCACTATAACTGTTACATCCCGTAACTATAGATTATTATTTCTTAATCACGTCATTAAAATTTCAAACCAAATATTTTATTTCCAAAACTCCAAAACAAGAAATACAAGGTATCAGCTTTATCTTTAATAATTACCAAATTTAGCTTGAAGTAATGTTTTTACGGTTAATAATAAAATATTGATTTGTTTAGGATAAAAGAAAAAAAGTAAAAGTTGGTGGAGTGTTATTGGATTGCGTTTTTGCAAGCGTGGGCAAAGCTGACTTTAATGTTATTGGATTATTATTGATTAGAAGGAATAAATAATGTGTGGAGTGTTTGGGATTTTATAGAGAGAAAAAATAAAAAGAGTGAAGAAAAGATGAAAGAATGAATAGTTTTGGGAATAAAGATGTTGGAAGGGTAAACGGAGTCGTAAACGTGGTATAAGCACTTTGTATGATTGCAGATGACTGTGGGGGTGCAACTGTAAAGATTTGCTATCTCATTATGGAATCTAATATAATAATTGCAGATTGCATTGTTAGGTGGACTCATCATAGCCCCACCTTTGTACCGACTTGCATCACACTTTCAAATTATTATTATAAATCTATTTTCTTATAGTAAATATAAAATATTACTTTAGGTTTCACTCTATTAAATAATAATATTATGCATACGTTTTTTTTTTTCTAAGTTTTAAAATATTTTTTTACGATAAAATTGTAATCAAATTCTGAATTTTAAAAATGCATAATTCGTGTCATTGAAATCAAAACATTGATGTATCATGTGAAAATGAAAATAAAATTTTAAGATAATATCGTTATCTAGAGGAAGTAAAATTTTAGCTCGGAGAATTACGTCTTATATAACTTTTTACAACATTGTTAGATTAATTATCGCATTTTAAAATTTACGAGATATTATTCATTTTAGAGTATGAAGTTTCATTGTTATTTTATCCTTAAAAGGTGTCTCGAGAAGTGAAAGAAAAAACAAATATTTAAATTGCGTTTGACCTTGACTCCTAGACATCCTGGACAAAACTATTGGGTAAACTGAAACACATTATTTTTTTAAAATTTGACCCCAAATCTAATGCGAGAACACAAAATATAGTAATCATTCGCTTAAATCTGCGTTTTAATCTTGAGAATTTGATGCAAACTTAATTGGGATACAAACTTATGAAATTTAAAGAGTCATATTATAATATAAAATATTAGGGGTTATATAATTACAATATATAATATTATGAGTTGAAAATTTGTAGTGATTGTGAAGATATGAGATATATAAGATATATTATAGATATAAGAGGTATGTTACCAAAAAAACTTGTTATTTTATTTTTTTCATATTCTCTATATATAACAAAATGTAATAAAATATAAAGTCAAATGACTTTACATGATTTTTTAAAAAAATAAAATTATAAAATTATTGATTTGAGAATTTTCTCTTTCTAAATGAAAATTTAGATGAGATGTAAATTTAAATGAATACAAACTTAGATGAATGTTTTTTGTTGTTTCATATTTTTAATAATCAAAATAATTAACAATTTAAATATATTTTTTCTTTCAACTCTCATGGACTTTCTCTTTCTCTTTTTATCATTATTGAAGTTAGATTTTATCCTTTTTTATCATTATTGAAAATAGATTTTATCAAAGATTGACACCACTAACAACTCTAATTTATTTAAATTAAAGTTTTAGGATAAGTGATTTTCTTAACTTAAAACTCAAATAATGCAAATATTTAACTATTAAGCATGTAGATAAACAAATAAAATAATAGAAAGTAACATCATTTGAAATGTGAAAAAGGTACAAATATGATAATAAAAAAAAAAACTAAAATTATTTTCTGACTAAAAAGAGATCATTCAATCAAAAGTTGAATGAGAATCCAATATTTTTTTTTTCTGATTTAATTTCTTTGATCTTCTTTGTAGACTAGAGTTAGGTATGTTGAAGTTTTGTAGACTAGAGTTAGGCACATTGAGGCTTTTTGAGACAAATTGTCTTTTGAATACATTTTCAATTATGATCTCTTAATTGGTGTAACACTAACTTCCACTCTATAACCATAATTCCACGTACATATGTTATTAAAGTAAACATGATAAATAATCAGATTTTAAATCACACTGTACCATTATTTTCTAAAATAAAAATTGACTCAAACAACTTCAAAAAAAATGTTACCACATAACTTATGAAGTCATATTACTTTTTCGTAAGTTTTAATCTAATCGTGGGTTCTTATACACGATCTAAATTTCTTTAAATTTTTATTTGCATTTCATTTTCATACCTTATTAAATTAATTTAATTATTATAATTACATATGAATAAAATATTTTAATAAATATAAGAAAAATTATTGAATATATGCATACAAATGTAATAACATCCAAACAATGATCTTATCACGCCTACAGATTTTAAGAATAAAAAGTAAATTCAGTTTAATAGTAAAAAATATATAACAGTAAAATGTTTATCACATTTAAAATTCATTTTCATCATTCTTTTGTCCAAAACATTGCCAAATATATTCCTCCAACACGCATGGCGTCTTTTTGTGCAATTATTTATCACAAAGATGCAAGACTATTAGAAATATTGATGAATAATATGTTCTTCCTTTCATTATCATATTTAGAATTATTATTATATGTTTGTTTTTTTATCTTCAACAATCATATTGTGGTTGAAGCATTTGAAAAGGTTGCTCCACATAATTTCTTTCTACTAAAAATTCTCATATTACATGAAAATTTTTTACAAATTTGTTAAAAAAATTTATAATAAAAGACTTTTTCCTGTTGTTTCTTCTAAAAAATTTATTTGGCAGGTAATTCCTTCGTAGGTAATTATTAACTACAAAATTATAAAATTCGCAAATATTTTTTACAAAATTTGTTACGAAAAGTATTTTATACAAAATATTTTGCAAAATAATTAGCAACAATTTCCTGCAATTTTTTTTTCATAATAAAATTTATAAGTATTTCTTAAAAAAAATCAAAACAAAATTAACAAAAAATATGAATTTTTTTAATAATATTTGTCACATTGGAATCCTTTTCAAAAACCTAAGTCATGTTCCATAACTAGTGTTTCATGTACCGAATTTTATGCAAAGGACATTACACAAGATCTTGCCTTAAGAAATTACTAGTTTATGTAACAAAAACTTTCTTATTATTATAATTTTATACCAATTAGTTTGGTAACAAGCAGTTTTATAATAACTAGTTTCATGATCACCAATTTAGTGATAAATAATTTCATAATAAATATAAAACAATAGTATAATGAAAATATAATTTGAACCTATCGATAAAGAAACAATTAAAATAACATTAATTATTTAAGATGTGATCTTTATGAGATTTCGTTCATGACAATCATATACATTTTACTAAAGTTTGATATTTTTTTTCTAGTATTTTGTTACAATATTTTTATTTATTTATTTGACAATATCATACAATTTGCTTATGGTAGAATATGTATTTGGAACTTTTGGTCGGTTATTTACTTTTGTTACTTATTGTGTAATTTGCTCCATAGTTATATTATTGGATTATAACATTCACAATCAATTAGTGTATCTATGTTAAAAGTGTTAAATAGATTTGAAATTTAGAAGTCTTTGTTCTCTTTTTTTCCTTCACAAAGACTCCATTCATGACAACCATATACATCCTACTAAAATTTAATCTCTTTCTTACATCAACTAGTTATTTCGTTGCAAATATTCTTGTTTTCACTTCTTTGATCATATGCTACAAGAAAATAATAGAATTAATGACGGTAAAAATTCGTCATTAATACCCAAATTTTGTCAATTAAAACAAAAACTTTTGACAAAAAAGTGACATCATTCGTCATTAAAATGTTTGTCTGTAAATTTTTTGATGGCTAAGAGAAATATGACTATCGATAGTTATTGACAATTAGGAAAAACCTGTTTATTGTTAATAACGACAATCATATCCATGAATAATTACAACTTCTTCTTCTTCACGACTTTTATCGATGGATTTAACATATTATTATTCATCATCAACCCACACAAAAAAGTTATTTATTTATTTATTTTTAAGTATTCAAATATCTAAAAAAAAAAAAGTTAAGCAACCCAGGGAATAATAATCACATTAAAATAAATAACCAATGTCTTCATCAAGCTCACCACCAATATATGATGAATTGTTTCCAAGAAAGTGTCCATATATTCCAAGTAAACATGACTAATATTACACATTTTTAGTCATGCTATTCAATAAAATATAAAAAAAAAACTACACATTTTGGTCATGCTAATTTAGAAAAATTTGTTTATAAAACGGTTGTTTGAGTAATTTACTATCAATATTATAGTTAAATATTAAAGTATTAACATATATAACTTGACAATCAAATTAACTAAACATTTAAACTATTCAAATATTATTGAACAACATTTTAGTATTTAAAAATATGAAATTATGACACTATATAATTAGGAATAGTAAATAATTATTTAAAAAAATTGTAAAAAAATGTTTGTGGGTTTAGTGGGTCAACCCACCTTCAACCCGGCTCGAACCCGTTTAACTCGTGCCTTAAGTGAGCCGGGTTGAGTTTAATCAATTTTTGAAAAAACTGAATTTTTCTCAACCCAATCCGGCTTAAACCCGTAGTGTGTCAAACTGACTTACAGGTTGAAATCCATTTAACATCTCTAAAAAAAAAATCATCAAAGAGCTTCAATCATAATAAATAGGTCCTTTGATATTCAATCTTTCTCACATTACCATTTTTTTTACCCTTCGATGTTTGTACACCTTCACTTTTATGAATTATTTTTTTTATACTTAAGCATAGAATCTAATCTAACAAATCATTTTTATCTTTTAAAAACTCTGTTGACCGGTTCAACAAGCTCCAACACTGATTCTTATAAGAATCGACCTTTACAAATAATATTATTAATGCTGCGAAAATTGATTCTTTGACTTTTTCTTTGACTTCTTTATTGCAACTCATTTTAATAATAAAAGTATTATATTTAATTAATTTTATAATAAACATAAATAAAAATTGAAAATAAAATAGTAATATTTATGATTGTTAAATGAAAATATAAAAGAATGATAGTGTCAAATTATCATCATCCTTAATGCTTCATGGGATTTTCATCAACGAGGGCTATACATTGGGTTCGGCCTCTTCAAATGTGGAATTGCTTTTTCCACCTTTATATTTGCTCCTCACACCTTCCAACTACAATCTAATGATGAAAACTATTTTTAAATATTCTTACACTTTTAGAAAAGAACTTTCAGAGTGTGTCAAAAATGCCCTATTTTATACACGTTTTAAAGTTTAAAAGCTAATTTGGTTATTGTAGTGATTGTAGAAGTGCGGATGGAAATTATATAGGCTCAGAAAGAAAATTTCTATATTTTAATGCCAAGCCCAAAGTCCTTGTATTACTTTAAAGAAAATATGAAAGGAGCATGCTTTTTGCAACTTTTTTCCTGAATGTGGATTAGCTATATTGGTTACTGCGGTGTTTATGCAGGTGCAGATGGAGTTCTGTTGCTAGGCCCATCTGTCAATTTATTTTTACTTTCCATATTCTTAAATCTGTAAAATAATTTTAAAAAGAAATTTACAGAATATAGAAATATATTAAATAAACGGGTACAAAAGAAAAATGGATTTTGTCTTTTCTTTTGTTTGCATGAAATTAAAGTGTGGGTGTGTAGGGTTAGGCTTAGGCTTAGGCCTGGGCTTTAGGTTTAGGATTAGGGTTAAGATTAGGGTTAAGGATTTGTAGAAGGATAAAATGAGTGGTTGGACATAGAGGACACAAATTTTTAGGAGTGAACATGAGTTTGAACTCTTATATTGGATGAAAATGAGTAACATGATTAGTAAAAGTAGAATGGGTTAGGTTTAGGGTTCGTGGTAAAAATAAATAGGATAAATATGTAAGTAGAAGGGTAGGATCAGGGTTAAAGTTTAGTTAAAGGATAAAATGAGTGGTTTGATCTAGAAAGACACAAATTGTTTGGGTTGAACTTTTTTTTAAGTTCCATATCGTGTGAAAATAAGTAAATATGACTATTATGTATGTTGAAGGATTATAGTTAAGGTTCAAGGTAAAAGTGAATATAATGAATATATGAGTATAAAGAGTTAGTACTAGGGTTTAGGGTAAAAAAAAACGAGTAAGGTTTAAGGCTAGGGGGTTCAAGGTTGAGGGGAGGGGGTTACGAATTTAGGGTAGTAAGATGGAAAATATATAAGTGAAAGGACTCCTATATCGAGTAAAAATGAGTAAGAATATTAGTATATAACAAAAAATGACTTAAAATTCTCTTGGAGAGATTGTTAGAATTTATTGAGTTTGAAGTCCCACATTAGGTAAAAGAAAATGAGTAAGATGACTATTATCTAAGTAGAAAGACCCAAAAACCTATTTAGGAGTAGATTGGTATGATTAAATGTGAATTTGAAGCCCTACATCCACTATAAAAAGTTCTTTTAGTTTAGCATACACTTATTATCCAAAATTTGGATGATTATTAAATGCTCGTCATCTTTTATCTAATAGAAGAAGATTATTTAACTAAAGAGTTACATATATTTTTGTCCCTTAACTTTTGGTGAAAATTGAAATTAGTTTCTCTTAGAAATTTGGATCAATTTAGTTTTTCATATTTAGAAATGCGTAGATTTAGTTCTATTAACCAAATGTTTTTAAGTTTATTTGACGTTTCAAATGCATTTATAAGCTAATATTGAAGTAGAAATGTGTCAAACAGTATAAACAACTCAAATATTATCATGAAACGTGTTTGAAACGTGTTTGAAACATCAAATAAACTTAGTAAAATTTGGTTAAAAGGATTAAATTCACATATTTCTAAAGTTAGGGGACTAAATTTAGCCAAAGTTTCGAAGAGGGACTAATATCAATTTTCACTAAAAGTTAAGGGACCAAAAATATATTTTACCCTTTAATTAAACTCAATTTTAAAATTTCATGCAAAAGAAAACACTCGGAATAGTTTTAAAACGTATAAAATAGGAAGGTTTTGATACACTCTGAAAACTATTTTCTAAAAGTGTAAGAATTGTTAAAAATAATTTTCATTATTAGATTGTAATTTGAAGGTGCGAGAAGAAAATATAGAGGTGGAGAAAGCATTTGAACATTTGAAGAGGCTGAACCCAATGTATAGCCCACGTTGGATGAAAATGCCATAAAGCATTAATACTAATAATATCCTAGCCAACCCCACTCTATCTTATTGGATACTCATTCATATCTACTTCATTTCATCATTCATGGCCGAAAAACCAAGATTGTTTTGTAATGGCGAGTTCAAGTTATTCTTTATGGTTCCCTGAAAAGATGGCGATTAATCAGCACAAGTTTCTTAGTAGGTTGGCCTTTGGGTTCGTCACCCATGTCCAAGTCAAAGAGATTCTTGTAATGGAACATCTAACCTACAAATACTGTCAACAGTTTTCAATCCCGTGCTTGCTGAAAACGATGCAAAGAAGAAATTTGGGCATTTGAGGAATAAACTACGAGATCCATATCATTCTTAAATGAAGGGAAAGAGCCAATTCTGGTGCTGAATCATTACTTTATTAACACAGCAACTCAACATGGGTCAACACAGTGACATCTCAAAAGATTGTAGCATGTTATTTAAATGCTTAAAAATGAAATTAGGTAGCGTTGGAGTGTCCGAGAAAGAAGTAAAATTGCAGATATGCCATGAATAATAATACATAACACAGAGTGCTTTTGGTTACAGATTAGCGTAAGAAAGTCAAAAATTGAAGTAGATGATAGAGGTGTGAGATACGTAATGGTTATAGGTAAAAGGTGAAGAAGCATAATAAGAATGAGAGAATAAGCATAGTAGAAGTGAAGAAGTGATGAGTCAGAGGTGAGAGGAACGCATGAAAAGGTGGTAATTGTCAACGGCGGAAGTGGGGACAGCGACCATGACCTTCACACTAACACACTCATCATCTCTCACCGGCAAGAACAAACAGTACCTATCGCAGCACACGGGTCCCACGTGCCAAGCCTTTCCCAAACCCACGTCAATATTCTCCAACCCTAGCCTCGACCACTGCGACACTATCAACACCCCAACCGGGTCGGGGCACCCTTTCCTCTCCCACACCCACTCCATCACCTCCCTCACGTGCTCCTTCCCCACCCTCTCCTTCGCCCGCTTCACCAAACCCGACCCGAACCCCACCCCTTTCTCCTCCAACTCCCTCGCACTCGTCTCCGCACACCCCAAAACAAACGCGTTCCCGTAATACCCCTCCGGCAAACCAGGCTTCAGACGGTTCCGCACGTTTATACTGAACACCAGCTTCAGTTTCTGGTTCCCCGGAAATCCTATCGCTCTCGCCCAGCTTCTCCACACGTGCGCCGCCAGTACCTCGAACGATGTGTACCGCGCCGCCTCGCCGGCTTCGCTCGTGCACCGCGCCACCCGCTTTAGCTCGTTCAGCCGCGTCTTGTCGAACGTAATCGATGTTGGTTTTAGCCCGGTCGATACCTTGTTCATGAAGTCGCATAGGTCCGGGACTCGGCTAAACTCGGGATGATGAGCCGAGTCCACCCGCGTCTGCTCCCCGCGCGGTGGTTTCAGAAGGTGACGCTCCCAAACCGGTTTCTGTATGCGCATGTAACTCGTCTCGCGTCTCTCGTTGGCTAACTCGGCGAAGTGGTTGAGAAACTCCGCGCTGCCGATGCCGTCGCAGAGGCAGTGGTTGATCCCGACGGCTACAGCGGCGGCGCCGTCGACGAGCCAGGTGAGCTGAACCACCAGCGGCGGAGAGCCCTTGAGCACGTCTGCCACGTGGAGCGACAACAACGGCCTCCATTGCGTAACTGTTTTAGGCGCTTTTTCAAAGTCGTTGGCCCTGTAACGGGCAGCGAAGGCCTCTATGAACACCGCGCCTTGGGCCGCACACACCACCTCCAGGCCCGGGCCTTCGGGCCGGGGCCTGACCCTGCCCGCGAAGGGATAGTAGGGAACGAGGGCTCTGGCTAATGCCGATTTTAGACGGGCCGCGGTGTTAGGTTGGTCCAGCCCAGGGCAAGGCTTGTAGACTAACAGATACTCTATGGTGAAACGAAGGAAGAGTTGCGAATCCAGCGCTGATAGAGCGAGCACGCACCTTGGTGTGGGCTCAGAAGGTGTAATCACCGATGCTTCTTTTACACGCACTGAAGTTCCCATTTTTGTTCTCTGGTTAGTTTCTTGGGCTGAGAATTTTGCAACTTTTGCTACTTTTGCAACTTTTGCAACTTGGGGTTTGGGAAGAGAAGCTTAAAATGGTGTAGTTGGGGTGCATATACTCAAGAGATGCCTGATTTAGAACAAACAGGTAGCGTGCGAGTGTTTGCTTCATACATACATATGAAGCAACAAATGGATGATATTTATAAGTCACAAGAACATGTGAGTTGCTCGTGGGTTCTTGAGCTGAGATGCTTATTCTCATGCAGTTTTATTACTGAAGTAATTGACGTGATAACAGTAATTGTGGTTTTAAAAATGGTTGAAACATGTGTAGTAATTAATAAAATTTACTAAAATTCTTAAATTCTATGTGGGGGCCCAAGTGTAGTATGGTTGTGGAATCAGAGATTTGGGGGGAAGAGTAGTGTTGTGAAGCATTTATTTAGGAAGTTGATTTTGGGGTGCCAAGATTCTCTGGGCATCTTTACGGAAGAAAATGAATATGAAAAAACAAATGCAGTACACTGTAGAACAGATGTGCCCGTTTGCAATTTTTGTCTTTTGGGTTGGATTGATAGCTATTACTCCCTCCATCTCAATCACCCACAAGCACAATTATTTTTCAGACTTTTGTTTATTACATTGTAGGGTGCTAGATTAGAGTAAAAAATATTTGCTTTACACAGAGAAAAAAAGTTGTGTATTTTTGTGGTGTTTGTGAAGTGTGAAATTGTGATGAGGTTGACGTGAGTCGTGGCTTCACCGGCCTTTCTGTCATTCTGTCCAGTTTGTGTCCCCATAATAGGGTAGCTATACCTGCCAGAAATTTCATGAACCAAAATATTAAAATGCAATAGGTGAAAAGCACTCTCTCGAAGAGGATAGCCATGGATAAAAGTTAAGTTTAAAAATATTAGGTTTGGTTAGGCATGCATATATGTGGCATACATGTTATTGATCAAGTCATAATCGTAAAATTTTATTTTGGTGCACTTTTTAATAAAAAGATACAATTTTTACTCTTTGTTTATAAAATGTGATAGAACTTCAACCCAGTATAATGTTTTTACCTACTGTTGCATATATTTCTATCGCTAACCCCGAAGTCGGACAAATTATAGTTGCATGGATCCACATAATGGAGAACAACTTAGAGAGTGGGGTCTTCGATGGTTTTTGTCTTTATCTCTTCTGAGAATATGTATTTTTTATTACCTTCTTTCGTTTGAGATATTCCAACGATTCAAATATGGTTAGATATCACAGAAGCTTGGAGAAGAGATTCTGTGCAAACATTTTTTTTTTCTTCAAGAGGGCCCGAGAAAATCACTAACCATTTTATATACTTGGGCGAAATCAAGTATCTTCATAAAAAAATGTATTTAGAAGAACTTTCTAGCACAAAATTTAGTAAAATAACTTTGTAATTACCTAAATATGAAAGTAATTAAGAGTAATTATGTTGTAAAACAGTTTTACTTCACGTAAAATTTTGAAATTATGTTAATACCGTTATGAAAAAAAAATCATGTAAAGATTGAACATTTACATGAAAAAAGTGAAATACTTTAAGTATCTAAAAAATACAAACTTATTCGCTAGAGTTAAATTAAATTTAAAATTCATTAACATTTTTACTAACTATATAATTAAGTATATAAATAAATTTGCTATTCCAATATGGTATTGTTTATATGAAATTGTCCGTGTTGTGTTGGAGTCTAAATCACGGTTTTATTCGTACAATATACATCATAAAATAAAAAAAATGTATTTAAATTAATTTTGACTTAAACGATGTGATTAGATTTATTGGAATAACTCTGGTTAAGAAAGTTTTCATTCTTATATATTATGTCAATGTTCTCAGATTATTAGTGCACCGTTCAGATAATGATCGACCTCAACATACTCATTTCGATTCTGACTCAATAATAAAACGACGAGTTTCATTCAATATTTGTCATGGGCCGAGGTGACGAGTAAAGAACTCAAGCAAGATTTGGGTCGAGCAAGATTTTGACCGAACAGGATTTGGACTAGGCAGGATTTGGACCGAGCAGGATCTGGGTTGAACAAGGAATTTGAGCATGATTTGGGCCAAGTAAGATTTTGGGTTGAGCAGGATTTTGGCCGAGTAGAATATGGGCCGAGTTTCTCGACAGAGAGTTAGGATAGGGTTACTGAATATTTTTTATAACCAGAAGATTCCCTACTTTGGAGGGAGTGGAGATCATGTATGACTTTTCTTTTTTTTATAAATAAAACACTCATCTCTCTTTCCAGGGAAGAATTATTTTGGCTTTAATGTTTTTAAGTTTACTTAGGTCGAGAAAGTTTTCCTTACATTTTGTCTTAAGTGAGAAGAGAAATCACCTGTAGACTTGGTGAGCAGAGAAAAAAATATATTCCTGGTTTTGTTTCTCAAAGATACCAGACCAGAACAATTAAGGTGAATTTTATTTTTCGGTTTACAATTAAAAACTTCTCTCCTTAAATCATATATAATGAAGAAGAAAAATATATTTAAAATTTTAGATAATAATTATAAAATTTTATAATTATTAATCTTATCTCACAAAATCGACTATAAAATAAAGTTTTTATCTCATCTATATATTATTAAATTATTATTTTTTTAATGCACGTAGAACCTCCGATAATAATAATAAAAAAATGAAAGAAGGTTGGACTTTTGACATTAGCATGCATGAGGTTGAGAAGGACAGAAGAAGCAGAGTGATACCTCAGTCAAATCCAGAACGTTGGTATGACCGGCCAATTAATTCCCGCGCAGATTCTCTCTTCTACCATCGTCTCCTTCTTCCACACAAGACAAATTTATTGGCAGTGAAGAGATTGAGACGCATATGGTTCTTAATTAACGCAATAGTACACTATCATACTATACAGAAAGTAAAAATAATGTCTATGAACAGTACAATTTTCTTATTAATATTATTTCTTATTTATGAATAAAGCATATATATAGGACCTACCCTCCCCCCACTTGGATCCAATTTCAGATTAAGATCATCTCCCTGAAACCTTTAAACTAAAAGTGTTTTTGGTATTCAAAAAATAAACCATAGGGCTTATCAAAATCTTGTTGGCATTGGTTCGTGATGGATGTGCATGAGAAAAAAAAATGGTAAATTTCTTGCACTCTTTTTCTGATTCCTTCTTGCTTTGGCTACCTTTTTTTGGTCCTGTTTGCTGCATGCCCATCACATCTTTTCACAAAAGTAAGATTTATGTTATCAACTTATATGAATTATTAATTAATTAAAAAAAGAAATCATATTTACATATATCACTTTGTTCCTATTTTGAGGGAACCTAGCCAGCTATATATACCCATTGGGACTGTATAACGCTGATTTGAAGGTTTTGTTCTGAAGATTATGGAAAGTGATATATTACTTAAATAGCTACGCAAAAGAGGATAATATAAGGGTAGAATCTGTGCAAATCCAGGAAAAAAAAAAGAGCGAGTCCAAGTGCTAGCCACTATAAACGACAGATTAACAAGGCGTGTATGAGAGAATTAGAATCGAATATAGATTACATAATCACAAAAAATATTTATAATCAACAAATCTCACTTATTAATAACGTTTGGATTCGAATATTTATTTAGAAAAATAATAATAATAATAATAATAATATAAGTACAGACCTTGATTAATAATACTTGGTTTCATATTTGCGATAATTTAAAACAAAAATTATATTCGTTTTAGTTAATCAAATTATATCATACTTTTAATCATTATTTTCAATTTTTATTAATTATTAACGTTTTTTTCCTTTTCCTGTTATATAGACCTGATTTTTGTGAGATGGGATCATTTACTTTAAAGAATTAAAGTTCTAAGTGTTAGATTATTTTAGTTTAATATTAGCTGAAGTAATAATATATGATAAAATACTAATAAAAAATTTTTAATGCGTTGATTATTAGATTGTAAATATATTACAGTCATGTAAACTATTGTAGAAATATTAAAATTAACAATTTCTACTTATGTAAGAGTGACAAAAAGGTTAATCGGATCCATTTTGACCTACCTCGTTCTTGGTAAACAAAAAACAGAGTTGGATTAGTCTACTACTGATAAATGGGTTAGATACTATAATCTATTTTGCCTCCTATTAGAGGATGCTAGTTGACTGATTTGCCAGTCTTTTTTAATTTTTATTATTATTTTATAATTTTTTTTTAAATTTTGTGTATATATATATATATATATATATAATATACAAAATTTTATTGTTTTCAATAATTTTTAATTTTTAAATAAAAAAAATTAAAAAACAAAAAACAGAAAAAATGGCCTATGGACCAAGACGGGCTGACTTACCTTTTTAGCATTTTCAATAATACTCAAATTTTTCATTAAAAATGATGTTATAATATATTACATTTTTCTTCATTATTAAGTCATGTTTTGTTATTTATGACTTTTACCACTAAATTTTAATATAAATATCAATATTTAATTTTGTGAGTTATTTTTTAATATAAATATCAATATAACATTTATATAAATAATAAATTTCGTCTTAAAAGAAACAATATTTCTTTATTTTGAAAAAAATTGTGACTAAATTGAATCAAAATGGCATATGTGAAGACTAAATTGAAATCAAAGCAAAAGTTAAATATGTTTTTGGTCCCTTACCTTTCATAGAAAATTGGAAATAGTTCATCTTCGAAACTTTGGACTAATTTAGTCTCCCAACTTTAGAAATGTATGTATTTAGTTCTTTTAACCAAATTTTTATAAGTTCATTTGATGTTTCAAATGCATTTCATGATAGTATTTGAGTTGTTCGCATCGTTTAACTCATTTCCGTTTAAATGTTAGATGAGAAACATGTTTAGAACGTCAAATAGACTTAACAAAATTTGGTTAAAAGGATTAAATTCACAAATTTTTAAAGATAAGGACTAAATTGGTCAAAAGTTTCGAAGAGAGACTAATTTCAATTTTTACTAAAAGTTAAGGGACTAAAAACATATTTAACTCTCAAAACAATAACATTTGATAGTGACATTGATACATGGCAGTACCTTGACACGTGACACTGTGTCACACCAGGGACCTAGCACGTGGCAATAAAAAATATTCAAAAAAAAATCAAAATTTAAAAAAAAAATAATAAAAAAGAATAATTAAAAAAAAATAAAAATAAAAACCAAAACATGACACGTCGTTAATATATTTTGTCTGAAAAAAACCTAATTGAGACACTTTATCAAAATTTAGAATGTAATTAACACATTTTAAAAAACAGATATCAAACTGACATATCCAAACAAAAGTGAGTACTATTAAACTAAGTAAACTTGCATAAAATCACGTGACCCATACAAATTTAAATCCTTACCGTACGAAATTATGTTATTTTAAAGTAAAACTAATTTTAAAAATCAATCATCTTTATATTGTTACATGATATATTTACATCAAATATCTTGTAATTTTATACTTTTTTATATTATATTTTATAGATATTATTTAAATTTAAATGAACTATATTATATTAATTGACATATAAATGATACATTTTAATACAAATATTTTATTTTCGTAATTTATTCCTTCGCTGTAATTTATCAATTCAAATGATGGAAAAATTATATTTAATTTTTAAGATATAAATGATAATGACATTAAAATTATAATTACTAGCTTAGATTTCTCAATCTCAATGGTTTTCTTCAATTGAAAAAAAAAAAAAACTTTAGTTACTTATTTGTTATTATTGTTATAAAATAAAGGAAGCAAAATAATCACTTAAAAAATGAAGCGAAAGCACCTGAGCCCATAGAATAACTGCGCTCATATTGGACCTTAATGGGCTTAAGTTTACTGTTTGTTGGTTTCCCTAAAATTTAAAGGGTGTTTCTTCCTTCATTTTTAACTTTTCTTCAGCATCCCAAATTCTTTTAAAATATCTTAAAATGATATTTTGTTTTTTTTTAACCGACACACCTTAAATATAAGTACGGGATCTAAAAATCCAGTAATAATATATTTCAAAATCCGGTTAATAAAATTATTGAATTTCAAAATTTGATACCTTTTATTTTAGAGATGCAGATTAGTGAGCAGGGTAAAAATCAAAAAGTTATTTTGAAAATTTTTAAAAAATTTGGTGGTGCTGAAGAAATTATTGGGGTGGAGGAAGAGTATTCCATACTTAAAATACCATGTCTACAACTTCTATTAAAAAAATGAAGTGCCTTATCTTAAAAATATGAAAAAAAAAAATATGAGAAAAGATGATGAGATAGTTTAATGACAGAACGAATAAGTGTTTATCAAGTCAAATGAACCATTGTTAGTCTTTCAGATAATTTAGTATCAACTTTTTCTTTTATTTTGTTTTTTTTTAAGAAATTTATGTTGTAAGTTTTTTAACATTGATATAAAATTGTTTTATTTTTATTTTTATCATTTATGAATTATCTTATGAAATGACATATGATAATTAAATTTTGAAAGGATACTTTAACTCATTTTTTTTGATCCACTTTTAATTTACCACTTCAATCACTGTTAGATCATCACATCACATTACTAAAAAAAATAAAAAAAGATGATCTAATGGTGATTGAAACAATAGGTTAAAAGTTGGTCAAAAAAATGGGTTAAAATATATTTTTCTTTAAATAATAAAGTTCAAATTTTAGATTAAGAAATTTGAACAAAGGAATTATATTTGAAAAAATAAAAATGAGTTCTAGAATGGATGGTGCAAGAGCAGGAAGTGAAGGCATAAAGACAAAATGAGACAGAAGCAAAAGGTTTTTACTTGTTCATCACTCTGTCTTCCTGAAGAAGAAGAAAGGGTCCAACCCAAAGCTATGGTGCTCACATGTATCTTTTCTAATGTTTAATATTTTAGTTTTGTTTAATTTGAGGATTTTGAGGATAAGAAGTGAAGGTGGATACTTCTAATTTGGGCTCAAGACGAGTTCCAAGGAGGGCCCAATTACCAGCCCTTTCTGACAATTTCACATGCAATCATAAATCTGCTTCCATTTCATTATTTTAAAACTGGATGAGTTTTTGGGAGTTATAGTAGAATAGCTCTGATACTGTATACTCATCTATAATTTAGTTAATGAGAGCGTGTTAATCAATTAAATGTACAAAGTGAGTATATGTTAAAGTTACGTGTGTGTATATATATTTAAGATAATGATTATAACATTTGATGATTTTTTGAATCAAAATATTGATCTATTATTAATGAATTCTTATTGATTTGTATAATTTGGAGTCCAAGATGAGTTATTTGTTTAGTATTTTAATGTTAATTTTTTATTAATCTCCTTTTATTTGTATTATGCATATTTATTGTAAGAAGTGTTTTTTTTTTCCAAAAAACTAGCAGCTCCTCCTAAGAATTTCACATGCAAACATAAAATAGTTGTAATATGATAAGTTGGTTTGTGCTTATATTTCTTGGCATCTATTATTTTGATAATATAAGTACTTTTTATTTTTTTTTATTTTAATTATTTTATCATCACGAGGTAGTTTTCAACTTATACGTTTTTTAAATAAGTGTTTTTCTTCTAGTTTACTAATTTTAAAAAACTTACTTTTAATTTCAACAAACTAAATACTCATTTAAGTATAAGTTATTTTTAAAAATTATTAATTTTAAAAACAATTATTTAAAATTTAAATAAGATGACACCTAAATGAATATATCTTTGTGTAGATAGAGCATATGCTAATTAAAAATTAGGTGAAATCTTAAGATTTGTATCAACAAATTTCAAATATCAAATAATATTTTCGTCGATAAAATTTGTCAATAGTTACATTCCTTAAAATTTATAAACTTTTAGCCCAACTTCCCGATTCCACCAGGTTCTACCACTGTGGGTCCAATCATATTAATAAACCTTTTTGGTAATTTTAAATTTTTATTACCGACACATTTTTTCGTGGATAAAGAGGGACATTTTCCCACCTAAATCTTCCCCAAAATTCTTAAAGTTTCAACACAATAAAATAGAAAACATCATTCCTCTTCCCCCAATCCCCACCATGGCTCACCACTACACCTCAACAAGCCACCACAACTCCAACCATTAACCAATCGTGACTAAACAACACCTTTTGCCACATATGCAACTCATTGTTGTTGATATCATGGTCGATGTCAATGCCAATAATAGCCAATCAGATCCATTGTCGCTGGTACTCCCCCAATGCAACAAATTGTTGGAATGTGCCAACAGAAATTGTCAGCATTGCCAAAATCGTTGTTTTCCCAAACATATTTCTCATCCATTTGAAAACCCAAAAACAAATTGGCATGTGAATGAGTTATTTCTAATGGAGAGTTAAGTGTGATTGAATGATGAAAATGGATCAGGGATGGAGTGTTTGGTTATGAAGATGAATTGAATTTGAGGGAATGATTAATGAAGTTGTGATTAATGATATCGACAAAGGCATAAGTTGGAAGAAAATGAAAGAAGATACATGGGATTTTATTGAGGAATTTTTTCGTCAATAATTACTGATGAATTTTACCGACGAATTTTTTCATAAGTAATTACTGAACAAAATCCTATTCTGCTAGTAAAAATTACTAATGAAAATTTTATCAACAACTTTTTTTTATTGTGGGTAGTTTTTCAATAATTTTGATTTACAAACAAAATTAATGTATTATTGATGAATTTTGGTCGTCGATAATATCACTTTTTCTTGTAGTGTGAATTGGATTGAAACAAGTAAAGAAATGTGAATAAACAAATTGGTTTTGGGTGGAATGGAAACACTAATGAATAAGTTGATTGTAAGAAACAGAGACAAAATGGTGTGTTCGTACCATCGAATATTAGGGATTTAAGTCAATGCAGACTATGCGGGTCAACTCATCGTGTACTTGCACAAGCTATAAGTAATGCGAAGAGGGTCTAAATAGTCCTACGAGTTACAATACTCAATCTGTCTCGCACTTTTTCTTGTAGATCTACAGACTAACTAGTATAACCCGTCCCACATTGTCACAATTAGGAAAAAAAAATCAATTTTGTCATGTTTTATAAGAAACAATGATATAACATAGTTAGGGTTATCAAAATGATGTCAATGCAAAGCTGTAATCATTTGGTTTTGGTAGCATAGAAATATATTGCCTTATCAAGACTAACTACCATGATGAAATTTTTTCCATTTTATAATCCACGGATCTTATACTTTGTAAGAATGTAAGGTAGTATATGTACAAGCTTTGCAGAGACACTATAAAAAATATTTATGGTTTCTTTCAATAATTTTATCTTTTATGGTTAAAATATTATTAAGTTAAAAAATAGTTGGTTAAGGGTGCAATTTTCAATCTTCTTGTAGGTGTGGCAAAACGGATTACCTCGTCCCATTTTGGCTTGCCCTGTCATTGGTCTGTCAAAAATGGGTTGGATCGAGCTGACCCACCAATGAAAAATGGGTTAGGAATTGTAATCGTCCTGCCAAAGGCAGGTTGGTCCACCACTTTGTTTTATTTTATTTTAATTTTACATTTTTTTAAATTCTTTTATAAAATTTGTTTATATATATACACACACTTATAAATAAATATTTAGAACGTATTTAATTATATAAATATTTTCTAAGCTTTTAGTTGATCAACTAATATATTTCGTCGGATAAATTAAAATAATTATTATACTTACATGTTAAATTACTCTATTATAACTAACAATTGGAACACAATCTGCAAGTGTCATTGGTTTAAATAATAATAGTATTGCATATTTACATTTATAAAAAAATATAATATAAAAAATTAATTTATTAATTATTTTTAGTTTTCAAAAATAAAATTAGAAAAATAAAACAGACCAACGGGTTAGGGACAGACAGACTGACCCACCAGTTTGACGGACTAAACAAATCGAATCAAACTGGACTGACGGATTAAAAACTCCAACCCGATCTATCCTTTCTTGATGGGCTGGCGAGTTGACGTGACATACCATTTAACACCATATCTGATTGTATATTAAAAATAATAAATAAATTAATTAATTCATAAACTACTTCTTACATGAACGAAACGGTATTGTAATTACAATTAACTATTTGTTTATGTTAATCTACTTTTGTCACTTTTGCATATTGGATTAGATGATTGTGTTTGTGAAGACCGAAGACTTTTGCAACCACTTTTATGACATTCTCTAACTTTCACCCTTGAAAAAAAACATTTTCCTTTTTTAAGTTTTGAAGAACACTCATTCAGAACCATAAATGTGAGTTTGTATTTTTTTTTCTTTAATTTGTCATGGTTGACGATTACAGAATTTTTTATTGAAATTCTATTTTCATATTACTTTGTTATTTTGTTTTTCTTATTATAACAAGTTTTTATATTTATCATATAATCTTATATTTATTATATAATCTTATCTCTCTATATATATAAATTTACTTATTTTTTTATGATTATGTTGTGTTTTTTCATATTTTGCATTATTTTCTAACAAAGTTCTTTTTGCTTTGTTAAAGTGTGTGCTACAACTTGTGAATTCAAACATTAATGTTAACTTTAATACAGGATAAGCTTTATTGAATAATAAAATATTCATATTATTTTTTTAATATATATACACACATACATATATATATATATATATATATATATATATATATATATATTATAAAATGGAGTATTCGAGTCAACTCATGTAAACATAAAACTTAAAACATAATTAGAAAAACAACAGGGTTTCGTCCAATTACACAGTATAAAATAAAAGCAAAGAAATTCATTTTACATTAACAGCAATCCTAATACACCATTTTTTTCTTATATTTATGTTTCAATTGAATAATTACATAATATGTGTAACCTTCCTCTTATTATTGTATGAGTGGCATCAGTTAATTGACATAAAATAAAGGTTATGAACATTTTTTAATAGAAATAGCTGTTCTCTAACTTCACAATATCATTGTATCTATCCATGAATCATATGCATGACATTTTCATTTGTAGGTATATAATTGTATCGTTATAGTTATGACTCTTGCCGAGAATGATTATGGATTGAATTTTTAATGGTTCAATTTATATCTATTTTAAATGTAAATAATTATATTAAATTTAGTTTAATTTTTGTTTTTTAAATTCAGATCCAATATTTAAATCAAATTCAAAATTCAGAATTTATTTTTTTATAAAAGAAATAGAAATAAAAATTTCTTAAAACTTATGTTTTAAAGGAGACACCATCAAATTTAAAAGATTTTTTGTCGGGGCCATTCTTATTTATGGAAACACTGCAATTCATTCTTATTTCAATTATGAGATTATCAAATTAAGACCATAAAGCCTGAACAATCATTGTCATCGACACACATGTATAAATTGACTTGTGGAAATAAAATAGGTTGATTTGACCTATGAGAGATCTTGTTTGTTGTTTTAACATGAATGAAAAAACAAACTTAAAAATATAGAAGTTGTCATAAGCATGATTAGGTTCACTCTAGACAACTTTTCAATGTAATATTCCTTCATCATAGTTTTTTTTTTTTCTACGTAAGAAAATTACCTAACATGTTTGTTTTATATATACATCCATTCGTATAAGATTGTATATACGATTTTTACTAAATCGTCAAATTTTATGTTTTCCTCCATCAATAGAGAGTTGGAGCTTGAAAATAATATCAAGAATGATTTAAACAAAGATATATTACTATTTAAATGTTTATATATGCATAATACGGATAAAATTTCACTATTTTTGTACACATAAAGACATTAATATTATTTCATTAAATAGTTTAAATCTGATGTAAAGAATAATTAATTTTTGGACTGATTTGTGAAATTAACATCAATTGTATGTGCAAAATCTATAAAATATTTATTTCTAATTGATCTCCTATTTGTATTATGCAATCTGTTATAAGAAGTGTTTTTTAAAGTCCAGAAGCAATGAACTTAACCTCGTTTAATGTTGCATCTTTATTTTGTTGATAAAAATAAATTCAAACCACAGAAAGATACACTTAAAGCTTCAAGTCCCGAGTTCCTTTTGGTATAACTCAAAATAAATGGTCTTTAATGCTATTCCGATTTCAATATATTTAAACCACAAAATAAAATAAAATATGTAATATATTTATTAACTATTAAAATAATTGAAATTTAATTAGTAAATAATTATTGCATCTGGACGAATGTGATGGCAGTTTTGTTGTATGTTGTTTTTGAGAAATTTGTGAAACAAAAGACAATGAGAAAAAAAAGAACAAAAGTGAAATAAATAAATAAATAATGCCAAAGAAGAGAAAGTACTAAATACTGTCAAATGAAAGAAAATGTAAGGAGTTATAGGAAGTTGAAGCCTTGTGATTCTTCTCAAGGAAAATGTTTCATGTATATTTCTAATTTTCTAGACATTTCTAATATATAATAATAAATTAATATTTTTAATCGATTTATCTTGAATTATTTTATATTTTAAAATAAAATACTATTTTATTTGTGTCAGATAAGTATAAAGTAAAAAATGGAGTATTTGTGAATTGTCTCTCTTCTCTCAATTTTTTACCTAGTTGTTTCACTCTATCACCCTTATCACTTCTCAATAAGAAATGGAAAAGTTATTGCTTTATTAGTGGGTAGGATGAGCAAATTTGTCTTTTCATAGCTGTAATTCTAAAGAGTTACTGACAAATCTCTTATACATGATGCCAAAAATATATGTCTTGTGGTTGTAGTTTTTTTAGTTCTAATTTGATGAATTCTATGAAAATAATTTGTGAGTAACATTTGTATAAATAAGTAAATCTTTGTTTAATGCATTTGGATTGTTTCTTAAAACTGCAGAATAAATTATCTAAAGAAAATCTAGTCATTCCCAAATATGAAAAACTCTAGTGCAAAGTACACAAACCTGTACTGTACCCACAAGTTGGAAGAGAAACTAACTAGGTACAAGATAAATAAATGTCTTCTGTGACTTTCGGTATAAGTTGGAAGTTCACCATTGTAGATAAACCAAACAAAAAACAGATATTTCTGAAGCACAACAACCTTCCAAACATTATCATATGACAGTTCAATGAAGGAACTGCATGCACTTGACACTTATAGCTATGTTCTTTGTTTTCAAGAACAAACTTCCAACATTAGTAACATTTACGACACACTCCCCATGCAAATGGTGCGGTGATAGTAGGAATGTTTTAGTTACCACAAAAACACTTCAATTCCAACTTTGAATTGGAATTAAAGTTCAGGAGTGAAAATTTAGCAGTTGAAATTGTCTGGGAAAGTAGCAGTAATAAGTTTGGTAAACAGTAATGAGCATGAAGGTGGTAAAAACATGGAGCAGTGTGGAAAGAGAACTTGACTAGAAAATGAAGAAAAGAAAGTGTGTGTGTGTGGGTTTATTTATTCGATGAATGGGGTTACTTTATTCTCTCTCCTATATAAATTGCATGTTACACCGCCCTATTCCACCATTGACAGGGATGACATCGAAACCCCTTTCAGCAGAGGGTCGTCTTTGGACTAATCAACATCAACGCTGAACGAGGTACCCAAGGGTCTCCATCTTTCCCCTCAGATTAAAAACTGGGCCCAACCAATGGCCTCTCTCCAACCTCAACCCCAAGAAACCAAACCCACCGCCACCACCGCCACGCCCTCCACTCCCAGCCAAACATCTAACACCTCCAATGACACCAAAACCGCTCGTAAATGCAAAGGCAAAGGTGGCCCCGACAACAACAAATTTAGGTACCGCGGCGTCAGACAACGAAGCTGGGGCAAATGGGTCGCCGAGATCCGCGAGCCACGTAAGCGCACGCGCAAGTGGCTCGGCACCTTCTCCACCGCAGAAGACGCCGCCAGAGCCTACGACCGCGCCGCCCTCATCCTCTACGGTTCCCGTGCCCAGCTTAATCTCCAACCCTCCGGTTCCTTTTCCCACTCCCCCTCCTCCTCCTCCTCTCGTACCACCTCTTCCTCTTCCACTCAAACCCTAAGACCCTTGCTTCCTCGCCCCTCCGGCTTCGCTTTCAATTTCCCCTTCCACGCCGCCGCCCTGCCCTACCCTTGCGCCGCCGCGTATACCACCACCTTCAATTACACCGCGCAGGCTTTGCGCCCTAATGAGAATAGTAATAATACAGTGCATGCCCATCATCGTCATCATCAAGTGGTGCAAATGCCGCATGCTCTATCAACATCATATCAAAATTCGGAATCCGATGTGAGTTTAGGTGGGAATAACACCACTGTCGATAGCTCTAGTAGATCAACCTCGTACCAAAAACATGGTTTCCAGGATAATAACCGTTTGCATGTGCAACCCGACGATTCGCCGAATCATCGGCAACATCAGAACGGGGATGTCGATGTCGACGGAGTGAATTCCGTTGTGGGTTCGGAAGAAGCGAATATGGAGGCTTCTGAGGATCCGGATCTGTCGTTGGTGGGGACGGTGGGGCTTGGATCTTCTTCGTCTTTGTGGCCTTTGGCGAATGATGATGATTACAGTGGTAGTTTGTGGGATTATAATGATCCTATCTTCTTTGATCTTTAGAGAAAATTTTTAGTTGCAATTGCTTCATTAGATGTGGGATCACACATAGATTGAAACTATTGTTTGTGAATAAAGTGTTGGAGACACGATGCTGACGCTGACGCTCAAAGTTTATTGCTTGTTAGTATTAGTATTAATGATTAACTGTGGATACTGAGAGGGTGGTAGAAATAAATTAGTTTTCCCAGTTTAGATTTAGTGCTGCTGGAAAATAATTGCAGAGAACTCGAATGCATTGTTGCTGCTGCTTGGGAATGAACCCAGGATTATCTTACAACATTTCTCTCTTTCCAAATTGAGGTAAGCCTTTTTCGATTATTTGGATTTCAATGTATGATAATACATTTACTCATTGTTGGCTTGGATCCAATCTTTCTTAGTTTTTCATGCAATTTCATCTGTGGCAACCAGTACTTGAGAAATTTAATGAATGAAAAAAAAATAATAATATATATATATATATATATATATATATATATATATATATATATATGTTGCTCTCAGTTCTTCCTTTTACATCTTTTCTCTTTATTCATCTAATTTTTATTGATCCAAACATTCTCAAATCTACAAAATTGTGTTGTTGCTCTTGCTGGGTGAAGTAATATTGATTTGGGGAGTGTTTTGCAAAAGATTTAATTTGAAACTAGTTAATTTATTACAAGATCTTCGGACTACAAACTCTTGTAGTGGGTCTGATTTACTTTCTTAAAAGTAGTATAAGTTATTTTTAGTCATTTTAGGAAGTTTTATAATTAATTTATTATAACAAGTTTGATGTAATCAAAGTTTAATGAATAGATGTTGAACTTAAATACGCTTTTAATAAATTATTTTCAGTCTCTTTTTCATAAGGAAGGATGAATAGTGAATGTTGAAGTTGATCTGAAATTGGTTTCATACTTAGTTGGTTCTTTTTTGTTTTTTTTTTTGTTATTAAATCATGACTCTAATGTACTTTATAATCTAAATCGAGAGGGAAAATGATTGAAAAATTTGGAGGCATAGAATGAGTGTTGCCTCTACAATTGTTATATTATATTATTGTACAGCTTATACATCTTAAATTTAGTTTAAGAATAGTTTATTTAATAGCAAACTAATTTAAAAAAAAAATGTTGGAGTCGTAGATGACATTTATGGCAAACTGTGTTTATAGATGAGTTTTTTTTTTTTGTATTTAATTTGTTTTAATAATGTATAATCTTATTTCTTTATCATTCTAGATGATATATTTAATATATGAAATCAGGCGAAAGTTATGGAATAATGTAACCTCCATTTTTTTCAAGAAGTTAGTGGTAACAAAGGTATGATGATGTTTTTTTAGTCTGTTCACTAAACTTTAGGTATGCATTTAAATGTTTATGTCTTTAGCATTATGGATGATAAGTTTTATTGTAGAAAGATAAATTTAATATTCCAAAACTTGTCATTTTTTAAATGTGTTAACCTTTACTTTTCAATAACTCAGTGGTAACATTCTGTATATACTTTTATAGGTATGAAGTATTTTTATAGTTTCTGTACCAAACATTACTCTGTATTCAATTTTTTTATTTCTTTATCATTTGGATGATAAATTTAATATTCGGAAACATGTGACTATAGTATAACATCCATTTTTTCATGTGTCAGTTGCTTACATTCCTTTTTAAAAAAATTACATCCTTTATTTTACTTTTGGCCCATCTTCTTTTTTCTTTTTATATTTTATCTGTCTTTATTAATTTCAACTAAAGTTAAGTTGGGCTTATTTTATGAAAACTATATTGAAGGGTTTAAGAATGAAGTAGAATTAATTTTTACTATTCAAATTAGTTTAGAATGGGGAAATGCAAAATTGGATTATATTTTTTAAAATATTTGTCTAGTTTATTTCTTAAATTATATTCCTCTTTTCTTTACTTGAAAAATTTATTAAAGTTTTTTAATGCATTTCAATTTCATCTATTTTTTAAATGAAAATAAACTAAAAATTGGACTAAGCATTGATATTTATAAATAAAATTATTGAATTGATATGTTTTTGACTAATCATATTTTCATTCATTCTTATTTTCAAAATAAAGAGTAATAAGTTTCATTGCAACATTGCATGTATTGAGTTTTTTTTATGAGTTTTAGCGTTTTAGTTGCATGAACACTCTTTGAAAAATTAGTATATATGAATGCCTCACTTCCCTTTTTGTTGAAAATTAATTTCTTACACTGTTATGCTTTTTACATAGAAGATGTTTAATGTACATTTAAATACAAAAAAAAAAGCACTCTATTCTATACCAAACTAGCAAAAATCATATAGATATTTCATTCTTTTAAAATAGTCTCGTAAAACACCAATGTTTGAGATTGTAATAGCTTTTTAATTTGATTTATAAAATTAATAAAATATATAAAGTCTCTGAAATTATATACCATTGATTATTTAATTTTGTTAAAATTGAAAAGATGTTGATCTGATTTTTGAAATAAGTAAAATACTAAATCCTTAAGATTAAAGTTATCACTCAAATTGGTTTTTGAAATCGTATTAGTAAAACGGGCTGGTCATTTATTTGAAATACTTAATTGTACTTTATTTAACTGATACAAATACCAACTTTAATATTTTCCCCTATTTTCTCGAACTTTAATTATTTTTAGGACGATTTTTGTTAAAATGTGAAAGTTAAGAGGAAAATATCTAATTAAGTTATTTTGTTAAACTTTAAGGGTTATTTCTTTTATCAATTTTAATAGCTTTATGCAATTTAAAGATAAAATTTTTAATTCAATTTATTATTAACTTTGAAAAAAATTATTCAATATATCAAATTGTTTGTTTTTTTCTACTATTTTAGTTTTTTTTTTTTAATTCATCTGAAAACACTATGGCAGGTGAGTATGGAACAAGATGTATATCGAAAATATTCTAATAATTTAAGTAGGTTAGTAACAAAAACTATGTCAAAACATATTACTTATTTAAGTTATAACTTGAATTTTTCTAACTACATATTTCTTTACAATATAATTTCATTAAAAAAATGGTTTTGTGAATAAAAAATATTTTTTTATAAGAATAGTTATATTATTTAAAAATATATTAAAAGTGTACATTTTTATAGCCATTATTTTAAAAATTAAATATACGTAATTTAATAAGTTTTCCTTTTTCTTAGAGAGTGAAATATGTAGATATTAACCCAGATCAATTTTTAAATATAAACATTTTTTCATTCACATTTATTTTTATTGAGAATTGAACAAATTATATAATTTGCTATAAGTTGGGCCCAAGTTACTAAATTAGATCGCAGGCCGTACATTAATCCTTTGTTTTTTGTTCTGTAACATTTGACTGTAATGGGCTTATTAAATTAAGGATAAACTAATTTATGTTAAGAAAAAAAAAGCTGTTTTACTAGCCTTAAAACCTCAACTAAATGTAGAGTAATTAAAAAAATAAGACTAAATTTAAATCGACAACACTAATTACTAGCTATACTTATTTATTTTTCTAATATACCATGAAATTTGAAGATATTTTTGCTTAAACTTATAACTTCTAAAAAATTTTATATGCAATAAAGTTACTCAAATGGTATTATTTCATTCGTCAATTAAATGTCAAGGCATAACCAAAAATTCTAAATTTGTTATAGGATTACTTGATCCACTAACGTAGTTTTATCACATATACGATTATCTATATATATATATATTCATGTTGTGATAAATAATAACTCCAAAGAATTACTTATTGATCCAAAATATAATGACAAACTAAAGAAAAATCACTCTCCAACCATATTTTCTGAAAGCCCTCCTCTAAGAATGCTCCAAAACATAAATGGTCATCATAAACTCAACAAAAAATAGAAGTTTGTATATGAAAAAATTATCCACATATTCACCTCTGACGAGGGATGTCAACAGGGTGGGTAGGATACAAGTGGTAGTTCCCTCATACCCCTGTCTGCTGGATAAATATTCGTCTCGTACTCGTATCTATATTCGTGTGGATATCCGTTGTGTGGGTACCCGCATATGTTTTTAATATTCACGAATACTCGCAGGTATTTACAAAAGAAACTTTTAATATTTAACAACATATTTTAACCAGAAATTCAAATAAAAATACAATGCATAACATTGTAAAATTTCAAACAAAGTGCAAATAACTCATTTAAATAGATAAAAAATAACTCATTCAAAATCAATGTGTTAATGTTGTAACCATGTTTTTTTTTTAAATTAGAGTATAGCGTGTATGAGTATCTACGGGTACGAATATTATGATATCCATACATGTCCCATTAACAAGTGGGTATAAAAAATACTTGTACCCGTTGCCCGCGGATATCCATTTACAATATCCATTTTCTACCCATTGTAAGTTTTATCCGTGGATACCAGCGGGTTTGATATCCCTATCTCTGACCTCCTCTAAAATTATCAATACATGAAGTTAAACCACGATAACCACTAGTTGCGCCATTAGTATTCATCTTAAGCCATTTAGCATATGAAACTCTTCGTATTACATCCATAAATGAAACTATCCTACCATCCCTAATGTTGAAAAATTTCAACACCAAAAAATTAGAGACAATATTACTCATGATTTGATCCTAAAACTTATATTTCGATTTATTTCTAGCCACACGCACAAACTCCTAAATTTAAAAATTAGATGAAATTTACTATGATTTCCCATATTCCAAATAATCTAAATGATTACAATGACAATCACTTCAATTATTTTAAGAAGGTATTACAAGGAGACTTTATAAACTGAATAATCAAATTTTAAAAAGAAAATTGAAAATTCTGAAATTTTTTCTTTAATCTATAGATAATAAAATAATGAAAGAACAAATGAGAAAAATATTCAACATTATTATAAAAATAACCACATAAAACATAAAATATATAATTGATTTGGAGGTTAAAAAAAGTGAAGTGATTTTATATTGAATAAAGTTTTAACTGATTTCCAATCAATAGCTTGTGATCATACAACAATTTTCGAATAACTAAAGTTTTAACTGAACGGATTGAAATATTTCAAATACTCTCTTATTTATATTTTTTATAAAAATTTAATATCGGAATAAAATGGTAATTCTGTTATTTGAAGTTTATATAATCATAAGCTTACAATTATACTCCTTAAAAAAAATTACAATTAAAACTATGATTATTATATAATAATATCAAAATCGTACAGGGATATTTCTTGAGAATAAAGTAATCAAATATGTCACAAAAGATAGACATTCAGATAATTATAGTAATCATAATAACAACTATGACTTTTTAAAACCAAATTATGTGCCGTTCATTCTACACAATGTAAAATCTATGTAATTCAGTCAAATACATATTCTCAGTTAATTATACAAATTCCATATTTTTCTTGCATTAACGCAGATCTGAGATCTATTGAGTGTGAAATTAATTCAACAATGAACCTTTGAATGAGTTCTTGGGTCACTTATTCCATTAAATCTTAATTTATTTTATTCAGTGGAATATCACATCTCATTCATTTGCTAAATTCCCTGATTTCATGGAGTTTCTTTTAAAACAATATATTAATTTTCATTTTTTAGTATATATTTAATAACTGATATAAAATTTTAAGAAAGCAACACTATATGATGTAAAAGATTTAACACAAAATGATTTATACTGCCTAAAGCTAAAACTATTTTAATGAACCTTTTTTATTTATTTAAGAATATTCCAAATAACTATATTATTAAATATAAACAAATATAGTTATATTATTTAGACAAGGGCAGAAGAAAAGGCAATCAGGAGGATACATGGCCTACCTCCTATTTTTTTTTTTTTTTTT
>Ga0214543_1003028_pt1 | contig 32833 bp, 19 predicted proteins | sample CNSS2metaG_FD_160094 | JGI IMG/M metagenome (GOLD analysis project Ga0214543, IMG submission 160094) | Root nodule microbial communities from cowpea collected in UCLA plant growth center, Los Angeles, California, USA - CNSS2 | ecosystem: Host-associated > Plants > Roots > Nodule | place: USA... | reverse complement strand
GTATGCATTTATTCCTTTTATTGTTGTTATTGTTGGTGATAAGTGACATGGTTAGTTAGACAATGTGGGAAATCTGTGAATTGGGGATTGAAAAATTTCTATGATGTATACACATAAAAGAAAAGATACTATCAAATTTGCTGCTTTTGGTTTGCCTGTTCTGTTTCCCAAGGACAGATGACAATATTAATTATTAAACCAAGACGATAGGAGAGTTGCTTAAGTATATTTTGTGTACTATTTCTACAGGCCTTGTCTAGTTTCTGTTGGACTGTACCGGTTTTACTTCAATTCTGATTGGAACCTTTAATTTTACTAAAGGTTTCTTTATTTAGGCTCCACAACATAATTTTGTGTCTATACATTAAAAATTTGTAAACTAACGTTTTCTTTTATTTGCTTAGTTCGTAACCATGGTTGCTGAAGGAACCAAAAGGCCTCAAATTTCATTACCTGTACTACCAACTCCTCGGACCATTAACGTGCAGAAATATGCTGAATCCCGTGCCCTTGAGCTCCAGAGTCTACAATCTATCATAGAAAACAGAGTAAACAATGATTATAGGTCTCAAAGGAACAAGAGAAGAAGAACATCTGCATTTGACAACCAAATTGCAAGAAAAAGGTGTAGAAGAAAGAGGCAGAAAGTGGGAACAGTGGGCAAAGCCCTTGCTGAATCAGGTTTGGAGGAGGATCAACTGAAAAAGCTTTCTCGGCGTGTTCGTCGAAGATATGAACTAAAGAATAACCCAGAGAATGGGTTTTGCACTTCCGGGGATGGAACCAAGAGGCTGAGAACTCATGTTTGGCATGCAAAGCGGTTTACTATGACCAAGCTTTGGGGTTACCATCTTCCTTTGTGTCTTCAAGGAAGGTAGGCTTTTTGGGTTAAAAGGAAACATATGAAAGAGTCAACGGGAGAACTTGAAGCTAATTAATTTCATAGTGTAGGGTTGTTCGAGACTTTGATTTTGTTGGGATTTGCTTGAATTTAGTATGGAAACCTGATGCAACAAGAGGTGTTTTATCATTTCCTTAGAAACACTGACAAGGATTTTGTATGTGCTTATGCAGTGGGAAAGGTTCGAGGGCAGTCTTGAAAAGGCTCAAAGAAGGGGTGCTTGTACACGATGCAAGCTATTACACTGCTATCCAATTGGAGGGTCCAGAGGTAGTTTATTTTAGTTGTAGTTTTAGTATTTTTGTTGGAAATTTCTTCTTTTTCATTTTTAAGCATCTGAGTCTGAGACTTTCTAATGCCTTGTTCTCTCATTGAAACATATTGAAATGCTTGCCCCAAACAATTGTTGTGGTCTCTCTCAGCCCCAGATAGTGATGGTTTAGTTTTTTGTTTTATTTAATTTTGACTATTATATACAGGATTCATTGACGTCGGTATTAAGATCGGTACTAGAACCCTCTCCAACAACAACACATCCTGAAAATCTTGAAAACTCTTCAATCTCCGGTGTAACCTATGGAAGTGCAATGGTAGGTATCCTAATTCTGACTCCCGTAACTGCCAGTTTGGTTTAATTTAACTAAACTAAATTTTGTTTCTTTACAGCTGCATCAAGTTGGAGACCTCATTTGTCCACCAATTGCTCCTGTGACCTATATGTGGCAACCAACTTCCCAACAAAATATAAGTACACAGCTAGATGAACAAAATCATTATGCTTCTTTTGGACAAAATGGTATTAGTAATGATTCAAACAAACATAGGGTTGAATTATGTGAAAAATTAGACAAAATGAAGCATGGTTCTTCATTTAGACATCTTTGGGTGTGGATACATGCTTCTGCCTTTGAAGAAGGATTTGATAATCTAAAAATTGCCTGTCGGAAAGAGGTTCACTTTCTTTCTCTGCTTCTTACATGGTTCTTCCTGTTGTTTTTTATTTTTTCTTTTTTGTAGAAAGGATTGGAAAACATCATATAGTTGTTTCAATAATGAAAGTACAAACAAGAGTATTTCCTTCCAAACAAAAGCTAATGTTCTTTTCTGAATTGCTAACATTGAATGAGGGATCCTACTTCCCTTCTACTATTTAAACTAGCTACCTACCTAGTTCGGTAAGTAACTGCTGTTAATCAATTCTAACGAATTCTATAACTACACTAATTACTTTGCCTAGATTTCCTTTACTTTTTTCTGTTGGCCATCACGAATTGGTCTATCAGTGTGTTACAAATAATCTCAATTGGACATTTCATGTCAGTGCTACATTTCATTACCCCAGTGAATAGGCATGGTTGGGTCATTGGACATAATTTGCATTCACATTTCAGCTTGATAACTTGTCAATATTTCTTTAATTATGTAGCTTCATATGAAAAGGTTTTTTGTCTGAAGTCACAATATTATTAATTGTCCTAGAAATCTGTTTAAATGTAGAAATTGGAAAAATGATGTTATGTTTCAGATGAAAATTCTATTTGGTTTTAATTTGGTTGGTGTTACTTGGTCAAGATTTTAATTTTCCTCATAAAGTTGAAAAATTTAAAATTGTAAACTATATATAAACTCACTTGCAATTTCCTTTTTTATTTAGATGGAGAAGACGGGCATATTAATTAATTGCTTTTCCCTTGAGGGTCAACTTGCAAAATTAGAATTAATTGGATTAGGGGCATTTCAACTTCTTCAAAAGATACTGCATCCTGTTGGAGGGTTTGTTGTTTAATTTGGGCAAAACATTTTCCTTTTTTTTAACATTAGTGATCGAAAATGGCTTATTTTTCTTCTTGGCTTTAGTATTTCAGAGAATAAAAATTCAACCACACTGAAAAATGGAGATAGTTTTTCTTCTTGTGCTATGTTGCCTCTTAATGTTAAGGATCCTCGAGAACTTCCATGGAAGAGGAATGTTGTTCCAGTGGAGCACATTTCAACTAAGACTTCAAGTGATGCATCGGAAACACAGGGCAAAGAGCTTGCTGAACGGGGAGGAATTTTGGAAGAGAATAAAGATTTATCTTCATTATCATGGTCAAAACTTGAAGATTGCCAGACTAATGTTGATGATCTATGGTATGCTACCACCAGAAGGTTGAGGCCCCCAGTGGAAGACAGTGTCATTTCCAAGGAGAAACATCATGAACGAATGGTTAATTTCTGCCTTGGTGATACAGATTCTGGAGATGCCATCTCTTCAACTAAGGTGCAGTGCTCGAGATCTTGCCCTATTCTTCTTTTAAAAAATGATGTGAAGGAATTGAGCATTGGGTAACTTCTTTAATCTATTTTCCTTTTAATTTCTTGAATTTACTGGTGTTGTTTATGAACATATATTTAGACTATTGCATTATTGTTGAAAACAAACAATAGGTATTTGTGATCACCTGCGTAAGATATATGCTAGAAGAACAATAATAAGACAAACATATCAACATTTAAGTTTTAATGCCCTGCTGAGATTGAACATGATTCCTTGCAATGCATTGAATATTTGTGTCAAAACCTTCCTTTACGTACTATACAATGAATGCTTGTGTAATTTGTTTGCTTCTAGATGGTCCGTTATACTTCCCTTAAGTTGGGTCAAAGTTTTCTGGATTCCACTTATCTCCAATGGGGCACATGCAATAGGTTTGCAAGAGAAGCACTGGATTACATGTGAAGTGAGTATTTACATTGCATCCCCTACTGCATAAAAATGCAAATTTTCTGCCTTTTTGCTGTAACTAATATACCTTTTTCTCTTTATCTAGATGGGGCTACCAATTTTCCCTTCAGATTTTCCAGATTGTAAGGCATACTCTTGCTTAATGGAAGATAAAGAAACTGCATTTAATGAAAAAGAAGAACTTCGTCCTCCATCCATAAGGCATTTGAGAGTTCCCATCCAACCTCCATGGGGTATTGTTCGCGTTACTTTTGACAAAATGATTAGTTCAATGAAGACTCCTGATCTTTCAACTAGGGAAGATTTGACCAACTCTAATTCATTACCAAACCCTTACCCTGGTAGCTTTAAAATCTCAAACTCTGACTCTTGGAGTAGTTCGTTTGATGGAACTGTAGTTAGGACAGGTTCTATGCTGACCACATTCCTCCATGAAACCAAAGTCGGTCAGTTGTTATTGTTTCCTTATGCAGCAGATGGAGAGGCTAGAATCTCCAAGTTTATTAATGGAGAACTAAAGCTTGATCCAAGGTATAAAAGCTCTGACATATATGACCATAAGCCATGTTTTCTAAGAGTTCATCTTCGTCCATTCAAGGAAGGATGTTTCGAAGAGGGTGCAGTTATTTGTGCACCAAATCCTTCTGATATATTTTTATGGACTTCAAGGTAATTAATATCGAAATATGAATTCCCATTTTATTATTGAGAATAATATTTTCATTTCGTTGGATATGATCCATTATTCTAGTAAACTTTTGCTGTTAATTTAGTCAACACCTATGCTTTATCAATGTCAGGGTAATAGAATATGATGTGCAAGTGTTATTTCAAAGGAGTTATTTTTCTTGTCAATTAATTATAGGGTGGAATTCGGCAAAGAATAGCAACTAACAAAGCAACATTGATTTTCTTAAATTCAATTTTTTGGTTCATGCAATTCATGTGGAATCTTACAAATGTTGCTATCATTGTATAATTCTGTGGTTTTGCCGATTTCTTGAAGTACAAGATAAAGATGAAATGATTCATTCTTCTCCTGTTGCTTGGAAAAGATATTAAAACTAAAACTTCAGTGCAGACTAATATAAATATTTTAAATATAAGTATATGTGTCGTGTATATTGTTGCAGTTCAGAGAGAAGTGAAGAGGGACTTCAAATGTCTCAGTCTGCTATGCGATTATACTTCAAAGAACATTCCTCTGGTAGATGGGAAATGCAGATACCAGATGATTCAATTGCTAGCAAGTCTCACCGGTGGCCTATTGGCTTTGTCACAACAGGTTCTGTTCAAGGAAGGTTGTAAAATCTTATCCACTTTTTAACTTTAATCATTTAGTAGTCTGTGCAAAATGTCCACAAGAACATTTAAATGTCTCATTGTAGAGGATCTTACCGAGTGCAATGTCATTGCAGTAAGAGTCTTGTAGCTGAGGGCTTTTGCGAGGCTGTTTTACTATCTCATTTAAGAGAGGAACAGTGGAAGGAGACGCCTATGAAAAAGAGGAGGGAAATATATGTACTCGTCAGGAATTTGAGATCTACAGCATATAGACTTGCTCTTGCCTCTATCGTTCTTGAATACAAGGAAAATGACATTGGGTTTTTGTAAAATGTTTTTTTGCTGGATTGAACGGTGCAACTTACATTTCTAGAATCAAATAGTCAAAATTTTCCATACAAGAAAAGAGGAAAGCGGAGAAGATATCTTGAACTTTTATGTATCTTCTCCATCATCTAGATATTTGAAATTATCCACTCCTGTAACTATTGCACTTTAGTCCAGGAACTAGTTCATTAATTTTAGTAAATGCTATACTAATGTTATGTTGTTGTGATCCTATATCAACGGGGGTTTGTTTCATGCTAAAAATTGTTATAATTATTGAGAATTGACTGCTTTGTTAGAAAACCAATAGCTGTACTGAAAAGTAACTTAAAGTCTACTATTAAACTATAGAGAAGATAAAGATAAACGTTTATATTTTTAATTTTGATAAAAGGAGGAATATACTTATATAATCTAAGAGATTAATTGTTAGATAATGATTCTGCAACTGTCATAGTCTAGTTCTAGATAACTAATAAATTGAAATATAGTTTCAACGGGGTTACTATTATTTTTTGCAATACTTGCTATTCTAGTCCCAGTTAAGTGCACTTTTTATTGTTAATGTGTTATTTAAGATTACTATTTACTTGAAGGATGTGTTATGTGAACATAATAGTAGATGTAAAAGTAAAATTTCTGTGAACCATTAATTGGAGGTATTGTATACATTAAAAACTCTCACTCTTGCTTTGATCAATTGATTCAGCTGGGTGCTTCGGAAGGTGCGTTTTGAATCCAGCGTCATTGTTAAAGAGATAAAAGATGAAGAATGTTCATGTCCAGTAAACAGTGTGTGCTTGTTGAGGTGTGGTTAATTTTATTTCTTTTATTCAAGATACTAAAAGAAGTCCACAAGTTAATTGCATTTCTTTTATTCAAGTGAAAATTGTAGAAGGAAGAAACTCATCTTTATAGAGTAGTGGAGTTTGAATAGTATTTATAAATAGAAATATAAAAGCAAAATAATGAGTTTGTTAATCCATACAAGTGTCTCTCTATTTCCTTTCTATTTTAGATATTTACTCTTTTCTTTTTTATAACCTTCTATAATAATTTCAAAATATTATAGAATCTTTCAAACTTTTACAATTTGTTTTCTGTTTCATAGTTTATTCTTTAAGATCTTTTAAAGTTTTCTCTTCTATTGTTCCTTCATTCAAAATCAGGAGTATTATATTTATTTAAAAGTATTTTCAAGTATAAAATTACACAATAAAATGTATTATGTTTTTAATGGGTGTTTATTACAAAATTTATTGAAAAGGAAGTTTAACCGGTAAACCATATATTAGTTTTATATATTTTTATTAATATTTAAATTTCATTTAAAAAAATAATTAATGAGAAATCTACTTTAAAACGTGTTTTGTCTCGCCATTTTTTTCCTTCTAGGTAAAAATTAAATAAAAAATTATAATTAAAATTTAATTGGCAATCAAAGATCTGCAAATTATTTACTATGTTATTTATATTTGAGTATTACTATAATTTATTGGTTCAACTTATGATACACACCAGGACCATTATTGAAAGAATACTTTCATCACATTCTAACTTGATCTGAATAGATCAAACTATCCATGAACTCTCTTATATTTAAAATTGTATATTTATAAAATAAAATTTTGACATCTTCGAAAATAATAAATAATGATATTTTGACCATTTTTTTTTATCAATTTTTAATTTATTATTCCAATCACCCTTTAATTATTTATTTTTATTTTTTTAGTGTAATAATTGAAGGTTGACCAAAATAATGAATAAAAAATTAGTAAAAAAAAGTAAGTTAAAATATTATTTTTCAAAATATTTGAAGAAGACTCGTTACTAATTAGAATGAAGATTGGAGTGTTAATTTATTGTCTCGATAGAGAAGAAAGGTTTTGGTTGAACCAACAATACACACCAACCATTATTGAAAGAGTAGTTTCATCACATTCTAACTTGATCCACTATGAATGAACCAAACTATCCATAAACTCTCTGATATTCATATCAGAACTTCCACCCTCATCAACTGATTTTGCTGCCAAATTCTTCCACTGAATGGCTTTTCTCTTTATCTCTATTCCTCTCTCAGTCTCCATAATTTCCTTTAAAGCATGCTTCAAACCTTCCCTTCTGAAAACCCCTTTGTCATCAACTGAAACTCTTACACCAATTTCCCAAACATCTTCAATAACCTTTGCATTTGTGGTTTGGTCTGTCCACTGTGGCATGCCGATCATTGGAACTCCTAAGCTCAAAGCTTCCAATGTTGAGTTCCAACCACAATGTGTCACAAAACATCCTACGCCTTCATGTTCTAACACTTTCAATTGAGAGCACCATGTTACAACTAAACCTTTCTCCGAATTCACCCTCTCAAAGCCTTTTGGAATCTTTCCCATTTCAGTAGCCCTAACCACCCACAAGAAGTGATAACCACTCTCTTGCAATCCAAAAGCTACTTCCTCCATTTGTTCTTCACTCAGGGTTGAAAAACTTCCGAAAGACACATAAACAATGGACCCCTTTGGCTTCTCATCCATCCATTTCACACATTCTTCACTCTTGAAGAGACTCAAGCCATACTCATCATCATCTTTAGCTCTTTTGTCTAGAAACATAGATGGTATAGTTGGCCCAATCGTCTTCAACTTTGGCCAGATCTTCATCATCCATTCTGTTACCTACGAAATATTTCGCAGATTTTGTAAGTGTAAAAGTGTAGTATAAAAAACAAATGAAGTTAGAATATCAATTTTATCAGGTGTGTCACCAATTTATTAAACTTATACCATCTAGTTTTTGTGTGTCTTGAATTTTTCTCTTCTTTATTTTGTGCATATCTCATTATTTTACATATTATTTATACAGAAAAATTGATATGAATTTTGCATCTACTATTTTTATTATCTTTCCAACGTATTTGTTTAATATAACACTGTTGAGAAAGTGAAAGTGAAAACTTGAAACGAGAAATGAAAGACTGTAGAAGAAGTCATAGAATCTAAATATGAATGTTGTAAGAATATGAAAGCCATGGATAACAATAATATGAATCTTGATGATGAAGAGATTTGTGTCAAATTTGTGGGGGAAGGGGAAGAGAGAAAGTGGTTCATGGAACAACACTCTTTCTGAAAAGTAGGTAGTCAAAACAAAAAGAAAATTATGTTTCGACAAAGTTTTATTAACAAATTTTTGACAAAGTACACTTGACAATACTTTAATGGATGAAATAAAGGTTTGATATGACTTGGAAAGAGAAGAAAAATGTTTGGTATGTATTAAAAAACAAACTTTGTCGAACTTTGTTAAAAAAAAGTTTGTGAAAGGATCATAGTCCCTTCCTATAAGCTTATTTTTATTTCGGACTATGATCTTTTGACAAACTTTTTCTTAACAAAGTTTGACAAAATTTGCTTTTTAACACTAACTACATTTTTCTTCTCTTTCCAAATTATATCAAAACATAATTTTCCTATAGGAAGATAGGTGCACAGCACAATTATCCTTATAATTATAAGTTCTTTCCTAAACTATATATAGAAATGCCGAAAACAAAGAGCAATTCAGAAAAATGACAGACAATAAATGAGAAGAGAATCTAAAATGGAAGTGAGAATGGTTTAAACTTAAAAACTATAAATAGTATAATTTATGCAAGAATAATAAGAAAGAAATTTATATCCCTGGTAAAAATGCAATTTCTCACAAATATGTATAATTTTTTATGAAGATTTTATGATATGCTCATGGGATGAAGAAAAATCTGAAATCAGTGAACCGTAGTATTTATTAGAAATAAGCAATTTGGAAACTTTCAAACATTATAAATTGATTTCATTGCAACTTTTATTTGTTTTAAAAAGGTTCATTTTTAAATCTCTTTAAACAATTTAAATATTTCAATTTTTGAACCGATTATTTTATTCTTTGCCAAAACTTTTAAATTTCTATAATAATTATTTTCATCATTTTTAAATAGCATTTTCAAAATACCTCTCTCAATATGATTATTTAAATGGCATGTTATTGCTTAATCGTGATGATATGAGACTATCTTAAGAAAAATAATTTTATGAAAAAAATTTATATTTGACACTTTCAACGAAATTAAAATATACTTCTCAAACTATATATATATATATATATATATATATATATATATATATATATATGTGTGTGTGTGAATAAATAATAGTAATTATGTGGATCTAGATGCTTATATTAAAATAATGCAGCATTAAACCAATACATCTAACAACAAACCCTATATCTTACAAAAATTCTGATGTAGACATTTTGTAATGAACTGATTAATTTTCCTCTTTCTCCAACTCATAGAAAGTATTGCACAGGACCCAATAAACTATGAATATATATGAATAAATAATACTTGTGTGGATCTAGATGCTTATATTAAAATAATGCAGCATTAAACCAATAAATAATGCAGCATTTAAAAAAAAAATGGTGTAGACCAATTTTGTGAGAAACTGATTAATTTACCTCTTTCTCCAGTTCATAGAAAGTGTTGCAGAGGACCCAATCAGCCTTTTCAATGTTGGAGAACTGGTTCACAACAAGCTCAAAAGATGCAGAATACGAACCATAGCTATATATAAAAGATGGCAAATCAAAAGGTTGAAGAAGAGGCAACCCTGGCAAGGAAATAATAGCATTGTGGTTTGGCAAGGGAAGTTTCAAATTCCCCTTTTGAACATGATGATAGACACAGTTAACAAAGAGAGGTTGTGTGAGAAAAACAGCACAAGTTAGGGCATGATTCTTGGCAATATCGAGAGTCCAAGGTAGGAAGGAATCATACACGACACAGTGAATTAGGTTGCCACAACTGGTGAGTCTTTCGAGAAGTTCTGATAATGTTTGTGGTCCAAATTTCCAAAACCTGTCTAAGTAGGTTTTGATGGTATCTGCTTCTGCGATTCCAGCATCATCAAAACCATCGGAAATGCCTTCAAGAGTGATGGAAGAAGGTATGTTGGGAATGGTCTTGCAGTAGAAATGGCTTGTGACGAATGTTACTCTCACCCCATCGTGCTGCAAACGCTTGGAGAATTGAAGCATAGGGTTTATGTGTCCTTGGTGTGGATATGCCAAAACCACACAGTGCACTCTCTTTCTCTTTGTCTCCATTCTTTGTGCTTCTTTAGCTTCTGCTTTATGATCCCTCTCTCTCCTTTCATTTGTGTTTATCTTTCATCTATAATAATGAATACTAGAAATTGTCAAGTGTCAAAAGTTGGGTGTTTTTAAAATGGGTGTTTTTAAAATGATATTGTGTTTGGTACGCCAAATGATAAAAAATTAAGGTTTAATTATTGGTCACTTTTTTTTAAAGTTGATGTGGATTTTTAAAAAATTGATATAATTTGAATTTTTGTTTTGAATCTCTTGAACCGGATTAAAGAATTTTCATTTAAATTAAAATTGTTAATAATGATGATTTGTTTTGTTGTTGGTGTAATTAATATCATCCTAATATCAATTTTGATAAAATCTTTTTTTATCTGCTTTAAAATATTTAACGAAAAAGATAAAATTGTATCAATTTTTTAAGAATCGTAATTAAATTGAGACTAAAAAAATTTAGAAGAACAACTTAACTTTTGGGAGGATAACAAGACCAAAAGAATAATTAGACAAAAAAATAAATTAACAATTTGAACATGAAGACAATAATTTTTATTACCATGCAAACGTGAACCTAGGATATATAAATATGTCTTGAAGGGTACGTTTAGCGAATTTAAGCCCAAAAAGCTAGCTGAAAATTGTTAAATTAAGAAGTGTTTGAAAAAACTATTGTTTTAGCTGAACGATGAAAGATAATAAAAATGGACAAGTTGATGTGATGTTTTAGATAATTTTAATTTAATTTTATTGATAGAATATACGTTTCTTCATTTGTTGAGTTGCTGTTAGTTTCAGACTTTATAATTTTCAGTATTTCTTTTATGAAATTTATTTCATTTCTTTTCTTTATTTATATCGTAAATTTGACTTTGAACAAAATTAGTATTTTTGAACTCTTTCTCTCGTAGAATAGAAATAAAGAAGATGCATACACATGGAAAAGAAAAGAGGAAACAGAAATTGTGAATTCTGGTGATTCTACTTCCAAAGCTAATATTAAGAAATTGGTTGGCCAAAGGTAATTTTCATATTCTAGATGTGACCATAATGCTACTACAATAGAAAAAGGATGATAATCATACAAAAGAATGAAAAAGGGAACATAATTAAAAACAAAATAAATAAAACACATTGTCATGACTCCAATAAAAATTAAACTTTACATCCTAGTAGTTCGTATTTTATAATTATTCCAAAAGCATCTATTCAAAACTCCAACTATGGTTATATTCTTTTAAACAAATAATGAATCAAACCGACGTTTGAACAACATAATTTATAACAACATATTTATCGAAAAGTATATGATCTTTTTGTCGTTAAAGTAAAGTTTGTAATCATTTATATATTATATAATTTATTTAAATTTTAGTTAAAATAACACTTCAACTGTTATAAAACTTGTCATGCTTGATTTACAAGTAGTTTAGGTGTTAGTAAAAAGAAAAGACACATGATTATAAAATGGCTTTAAATATATGTTTATATGCATAATCATACGTAAAAGATGAATATCTTTATGTTCTAGCTAAAGAACGAAGCTTGTAAGATGCATAAACCCCTAGTGCCAACACCAGAACCGTTGCACTAGTATACAATAACACATGCTTATCTTCTTCTTCATTGAACCCTTTTATCCCAACCCTTTTTGATGATCCAATATCACCAACTTCACCATTCATTTCCTCTTTTTCTTTGCATTCAATATATGGTTTTCCTGATGCACAACCATTCTCACTTTCTTCCTTTCTTTCTTTCCCTTCAACCCTTTTCTTTTCACTACTTTCAAACCTCACTTTTCTTTGATTCTTGCCATCTTCTGAAACTCCTTCTTCACGCTTTTGAGGCACAGAATCACTTTTTGGTGAAGTTATTTGACTCTCAATTATTGATTTTGGTTCATCACAGTTTTCGATTTGACCTTGCACTTCCCTTGATATGGTTACCTTTGGCATTATAATGCTATAAATTTCTCCTTTGAACACACCCTTTAGCTTCTTCACGTCACAATTCATAGGAACTGCATATGCAATGTTGAAGCGGATTGATCTGTTATCTCCAAGTGATCGTCCACCAAAAACCCTAACTCTTCTATAATCATACTCGAATTCAGCACCTATATCATCTTCTGCATAACCTAAACAAACCCAAGAAATTCATAAGCACCTAGGGAGACAAAATAACAGTTAGATATATGATATCTTATTACAGAAACAAATTTTCCCTCTATATAGAGATTTTTTCGGAAAATATAGTAAAATCCATCAGTTTTTTTTATCCATAAATACTTGTAAGATAAAAAAGAAATAAGAAAATGAGACAAGTCTAATTTATATGAAAAAAACGTTTTCTATATTAATTTATAAATAAAATAAATTTAAAAAAGTTATTTTAGCTATTTTTCTTATTTCTCTCTCTTAAAATGTTTATAAAAAAGTTCATTAAGGTTACACCAACATATCACAAGTGGTCTCTTTCTTCTTGCACCTCCATGATTTCTTTTTGCACTCTTATATACTCAAAAATTCCTACGGTGGGGCAGAAGGCATGAGGGAGAGCAGTGCCAACTGGAGAAGGAAGAAGGAGATGAAAGGAAGAAAATAGTGGCAAACGAATCTTTTCACAAATATGGAGGTGCAGGAAAAAATGTATGGAGGTGCAAAGAGTATGAGAAATAATGGTTGACGAATATTTCTTTTTTATTTTAAAGGGAATTTAGAGAAAAAAAAAAGAAAAAAAAAAAGAAAAACATGTTTTTTGTGGATGATGATGAGGTATACAAACCAGGAAGATGAACAAGTAGGGAGTGTGATTCTGGTGTCTCCTCTGTTTCTAATTTTGGCTGCCAAATTCTCGTAGTTAGGTTTGATTGCAATTCCATCGATTCCTTTTTGTTTGTTTTGTGTAGTCTTCTTTAATAATTATTGATTGTAGGGTCATATATATAGCTGAATATTCAAGATTTGATGAGAATGGATTGCTGAAGAAACAATTCATTCCTTTTTGATTGCTGAATATTATGAGTTAACTTTGAATTTCCCTCTAGCTATTGGTATAACTTCTGGGATAAATAAAGTTCAAATTCGTTGTTTGGGTGATGCACTTTATATATAGATATTTCATGGAAACGAAATAAAAAGGAAAAGTATAAAATATGTAAGACTTTGAGAAACACAAATTTGAAGCATCTCAACAGAGTTAAAACTTTTAATGTTTTCCCATTTTGTTGGGAATTCAAGTGTTAGTTTAAGTCTCATATTGAGTAAAATTAAGAAAGTTGAATAACATATAAGGATGAAGGTCCATAAACTTATTGCCAAGGTTTTGGGTTAAGAGTAGTGTCAATCCCCAAAGCATGATAGGAGCAGGGAGAGGCCTAGGCCCCCAATATTTTTGATTTTTTTCAAAATTATATATCCATTTTTTTAATTTTTAAAAATTTTAAAAATTTTAAAATTATAAATGGTATATTTTAAAAATTGATGATAATTAAATTGTGTCTCTTTATTTCTTTTATAAAATACAATATTTAATGTTAATAAATAATAAAACATAAAATCCAATATAAGAAAAAATAAAAAAATATTTAGGTTTAATTAGTCTTTTAGTATCTGTTTTCGTCTAAAAATATCAAATTGCCATTAAATTGAAACTAAAAGAATTGGAAGATCATCTTACATTTTTGGAAACAATAACCAAAAGAGTAATTAAACCAAACATTTATTAAAATATTTTTTATTTTCTTCTGTCATTGCCTTTTACAATTTTGACAAAATTGTACTCATATCTCACTATCATATGTTTTTTTGAAGAAAAATGAAGTTAGACACACACTCCTTATGTTTGTTCTCATTTCTCATCTGTGTCCTTCATTTCTCGAAGAAAAAAAAATGTAACTCTATCTTGTCTTACTTGATGATGAAATATAACTTTAATAGTTATTAAAATTATTTTTTATCTCATGAGCCTTTTGTATACTTACTTTTTATGATTATAGAAGAAAAAAAATCATGCATTATGTGTTTTTTTATAACCGATTTTTAATTGTGACTTGATTATAATATATTTTTCTTCTAATACTTATGTCTCTCAATATTTTATTAGATTATGATAAATTATTTTTTAATATATTTAAGAAAAAACATATCGATGAAGAATAAAATAATGAATTTATTTTGTAGAAGTAGTAAAAGGGAAGCTACACGTGAAGATGAAAACAAATTAAATTATATTTCTTCACAAATTTTAAAGTATTTAAAGCATTATACTAATAATCCAATCTAACTATCCAATTGTTTTGTAGAAGAGTCATTTTTTAAAGTGTTATACTAATGATCCAATCAAATGATAAAAAAAAAGTTATATTATTCTGTCCCCTCCAAAATTCTTGATCAAGATCCGCCACTGTCAATCCTTTATGTGTAGATTGGACTCATGTCTACATTTGAATATGTTTCAAAATCTTGTTGAAGAATATTCCATGCTTCCTTGGTTGTTCATATTCTTATTATTCTCAAAAATATAGTTAATGAGACTCTTCTTTGAATTATCCCAAAAACTCCGTCATATGTGATTTTCGTCTGTGTTATGCAGCTGTAGTGGTTTGACAATCATACTTCATTTGTATGAACTTTGAGACACTCAAGGAGGTAAAGAAAGTTTTCATTTTTATAGGTCAATAATCATAATTTTCTCCTTCAAATACAGGAACTTTGACATTATTATTAGTGGTGTATTTTACTTACTTCCTATAATGCATCTAAAAAAACTATTAAACTTTTATATATAATAATTATAAATATATATTAAAGTAAATATCTCTAAAAACTAGACTTTTAATAAGAACATATTCAATAATATAATCGAATACGTTTATATATATCACTTGGTTCCCGTTCGTATAGAACATGAATTATGTATCAGAGAAGGTATTCACCTTTTATTTTAGTTACAGTTCATCATTCATGTACAAGTGTGAGAAAAGATTCATTGAGTAAAACATATTTTTGGTTATCCCTCAAGAGGCAAACCTATAAGATACGTAATATCCCAATGCAGCAATGACAAGAACTGCAGCACCAATATTTGCTGCTAATTTTTTCTCTTCCTCATTCAATGCCCCTTCTGCAAATTTTGTGAAAACTTGGGTGACAGAACCAACCTTTTCCATTGAATTCTCTTCACTCTTCAGTTCCTTTTTAAGAGAACTTCTGTTGTTGGATTGCTTTTCCTTTCCCTTATGAATTTTTGGAGCAGAAGTTTCTTCTTCCTTGGCAAACAATTTTTCTGTCACGGTTTCTTTCTGTCCAAAATCACTCTGCTCCTTATCTTTCACAGACATTCTTGATTTAGAAGGTTTCTCTTGAACTCCCCTTTTTGTGATCCTTTCCTTCTCTTCATCTTCATCAGTTGTTCCCTCTGCATCTTCATAACTTGTCTTCTCTGAATCTTCACCTCTTGTTTCCTCTGTCTTCTTTTCCTTCAATTGCTCTTTAACTGTTTGCTTTCTGGTAACATTTGTTATATCATCTTCCTCTTGACCCTTTGGAGGTTGTGCATCTGTTTTGCTGATTGGTTCCACTGTTGGTGCTGCTTTAGGTTCAAATTCCTCTTCACCGTTTTGAAGTTTTTCAGCTGTTTTGACCTTGTTTAGCATTGTTGGTGTTGGTTTTGGCTCAAAATCCTCTTGACCCTTCTGGTACGTTTCAGCAGTTTTGGCTTTGGTTAGCATTGCTGGTGCTGCTCTTGGTTCAAATTCCTCTTGACCCTTTTGAGGCTTTTCATCTGTTTCCATTTTGGTTGGCACAGTTGGTGTTGGTTCTGATTCAATCTCTTGACCCTTTTGAATCTTTTCATCTCTTTCCATTGTGGCTCTCCTTGTTGGTGTTGGTCTTGGTTCAAATCCCTCTTGACCCTTTTGAATCTTTTCATCTCCTTGCATTGTGGTTGTGCTTGATTTTGCCTCCAACTCCTTCTCACCCATCTGAGGCTCACCATGATCCTTAATTGGTTGTGAAGATGGTGGAACAGTTTTGTTCCCTTGAATTGGTTCTTCCACTTTTGTTGTAGGTTGTGGTGTAGTGGTAGAATCTTGGAGTTTTTCATCTTGTGAAGTGGGTTTCTTTGGCATTGTAAGGGTGAGAACTGGAGTTTCAAACTTTGCTTGAAGTGCCTCTGGTTCACAGTAATCAGGAATGGGATAGGATTGGTCAAATCGGTACCATCTCGTGCCTTGAATTTGTCTTTCTCCTGTAGTTCTCACCGTTCGTGAAGAGGCCACATAGGTTACCTTTACGCTGTCCCTCTGAAAACCTGTAAAATTTACGTGAGGAAGACAATTAGTTCGACACATGCATGCAAATGTTACGTAAAGAACAAGCAGAAAAACATATTTAAACTCAATTTATCTTTTTATTAGAGTATGTTTGGAAGAGTTATTCGGTGGTGGAGGAGTAAGATACATGTTTATGGTTTCTATTAAATTTTGCAATAGGAAATCATGAGTTGTAGTTGTAGAACTTTTATGTATTTAGTTACTAAAATATTTTATTTTTTAAAATAATAATTGAAAGCACATTGCATATTTAATGACCAACTTATTTATATATATATATATATATATATATATATATATATATATATATATATATATATAATGGTTGATTTCTATTTAATAGTTTCTCTCGTGTTGAGTTAGATTTTGGTAAAATTGATTTTAATATGAACACGATTTTGAACCATTAATGTAAACTATATATTCATATTATAGTTGAAACTTTTTTTTTTGTTATAATTAATGTTTTAAATTTATAGTAAACATGAACATAGCTATTGGATAACTTGAAATGAAAGGAATTTGGTTACTCAGAAGTGAAAAAACAAAGACACATCTACATGATAAACATGGACAATGTCAATTATATTACATTGCATGAATTGAATTAAATACTCTCTTTAAGAAATAAACTCTTTTAAATTTATGTTTTGTTACGTAAGCGTTGAAGCTAATTGTTTATTGAGCAATATTGAACATCATATGAATGTGACTAAAAACTTGTATGGGAGTGTGAGAATGATGCAGTTTTTCTTGAAAAAGAAAGAAAATAAATGTTTTTTTTCCCACGGGGTGAATTAGTTGGTTTGGTTTGTTCGAACAAAATTCTTTATAAGAAATTTTAGAAAAAAAAAAACTAAGAAAAAATAAAATAAAATGACAACTTTCTCTATAAATTAAAATTAATTTATGGGTTAAATATGTTTTTGGTCCCTTAACTTTCAATGAATTTTAGAATTAGTCCATTTCGAAACTTTGAACCAATTTAGTCCTTCATATTTCGAAATACATTATAATTAACTAGCATACACATAGACGCTATTGCGCTTGTGTGTACGCATTTTTTAAATATACATAATATTATATTAGTAGGTGATGATATTGTAATGTTATTAAGTTAATATATAAAATAAAATTATATTTATTAAAAATAAAGTAAAATATATTAGAAAAAAAATGAGAGAATAACCGTTGATAAATTAAAAAAAGAAAAGAAGAAGCAGAGATAGACAATTTTATAAAAGACATGTAAAAGTAACGGGTCAATTTTAAAAAATTTAATAAATAATTATATTTTAAAAGATAAAATTAATATTTTGAAAAGTAGATAAAAAAAGATAATCTCTTTATATATTATTATAGATTATGTCGTGAATCTTTCGCTGGATTTGTTACCTCTTGTGTGTCATTTGATTCAAAACTTATACACATGTATGCTTTTACTTTATTTGTCTTTTCTTTCAATTCTACATTTTATATGTATCGTACATATATTAAAGTAGTAAAAACACACTTCTCAAATGAAAAACATCGAACTTGAAAATATTATATTACAAATACAATGGACCTAAATCTTGATTAAAGTAGACTCTTATGAGTCTTACACTATATTAAAATAATAAAATTTAAATATATATAACTTAATTTTATAAAACCAGTTTGGTAAAATAAATTTTATATTATTTGCCCAACAACATAAATAAATATTAAAATGTAATGAAAATTGAATTTAGTACATTTGGTTTTATTTCAAATTCATACTTGAAATGGAATTTGTTGATTTATAATGGAATGAAAAGGCATGAACTAAGAGAAGAGTGAGATTTGCAAACCAGGAAGATAAAGACGTAGAAGATAAGCTTCTGGGAGATCTTTTATCTCTGAACGTGGCTGAAAAGTTTCATAGACGCGTCGAATAGAAAGGTTAGGACGAAACGTTGGTGTTCTTTGCCTGAAAGCCATAGCTCTAAAATATGTGTTATAGGGAAAAAAAATTAGGGTTTTACTCACTAAATTGTTGTGGCTAAATGGTTTGAATTGATCTTGCTTGGTTTCAGTTTTCGATGTTTATATAATAAGGAGTGGAAAGTATTAAAATTGACAAGTTTTCTTGTCAGAGAGACAATTCTTTGTTTGTTGTAGACTTTGGTTTTTTTTTTTTTTTTAATGTTAATTGATTTTGGTAGTCCTTTGCGTTTGTTGAACTTCAATTATGTACAAGGAATAACTTCTTAATGTAATTGTTCTTTGTCTTGTCCTAGCCATGTGATATTATTCATGGATACTTAAAATTTATATTCTATGGAAATTTATTAAAAAAATTGTAAAAGTTTGATTCATATATAGTACCAATTACTGTAGTTGTGTGGAAAAATAAAATATGCAACTTGTCGATAAAAATATAGATTGATGTTTATATATATATTTTGAGCATACCATAATTTTTTTTAACTAAATTTTATATATAATTCTTTTCGTTCTTGGCATGCGTTTACAGAGGCACTCGCCCTTGATTTTGGCCCAACAACATATGAGTGTCCTCGGGCTTCTCTTTTCAAGCTTACCCAAACTAATTCTATTGTTGAGTATTACAAAGCATTTATTGCTTTGGCTAATAGAGTGTTGGGCATTAACAATTTCCTTGGCTAAGACGCAAATTAGAAAAGAAAAAGGCTTATGTTACCTTTGTGGTTAGAAATTTTCATTGAGTCACAAGTGTCTAAAGCGTTTAGGATTTCCACTTTTTAAATCATATAATAAATCAATATATTTAAGCATATAATTAATCACATATCTATCATACCAAAAATAAATAATATATTAGAAAAATATAAACTCATTAAATAAAATATTTTAAGGTAATAATAGGAACTTGTGAGTGCGAAACGCAAGCAACAATATTAGGTGCAAAACTGCAACAGTATCTGAACACGATGGCAACAAAAATCACAAACTTTATTAGGAACAATCAACCTCATGGAAAACAAGAACTTAATGAAAAACACAAGAACTTATTTTCTTCCAATTCTATTTGTTTTTCGCGTTTTTGGATTTCTGTCCATAACCGTTTGCAACAACCAAGGTCTGCCTGGCGTCGGGAGTGCGTGGTGGTTTTTGAATTTGTATTTATTTTTATTTTATTTTATTTAAATTAGTAATATCTGGTAGTTGAGGATGTTACACTGGGTCCTTTCCTTGTTCACCAAACTTGGTCACACGCCAACCGCCAATCCAATTATATATTGTGACAATATTGGTGTCACAAATCTAAGTGTTAATCGTGTCTTCCACTCTCGAATGAAACATATAGGCTTAGCCTATCACTTTGTCCACGAAAATATCCAACATGGCAAATTTCGAGTGTCTTTTGTGTCTACTGATGATCTACTTGCTGATATTCTCACAAAGCCTCTACTTCGCCCCGGTTCGAGTCCTTATTGTCCAACTTGCATCATTCTTCCAGATTATACAACTTGTGGAAGGATATCAATCATAATAATTAGATTTTAAATTATTTTAATTATTCAGATTTGTAATCAATAAGGATTTGTTAGCTTGATTCTCTCCTAAATTATGTTCCTAAATTATGTCTGTTAGCTTGGATATTTATATTGGCAAAAACTAATAGCATATCATGGTTGTTTTCATCTTCCTATAGTACATCATGGAAGATTTATAAGTTCATTAATACAAGTCTAAAACATGTAAAACCACCATTGACCACTTATTGAACACAACACTCACATCAAACCATATACCATTATTCTCCTCATCAAACTTTCACACTTATTGCCATACACGAGCATTATCTTTGGCCACATGCATCTTTCAATTCTTACTTGTTGGCATTTTCTTCAGCCTTGATAAGGTAAGCATCAACATCTTTAATGCAGTGGTCGCAGAATTCCAAGTACCCATATGGGGGATGAACATCCTCACTCACCTTCTCATATTCAACACTCCATTTAATTGCAGCACTTCCATCACCCTTCTCAATGGCTTCAAAGATTAGCTTCAACACCTTATACTTATTATCCACATCTTCACCATAGAGCTTGAACACAATCCTTTTCTTCTGCTCATCAACGGATTCAATGGCTTCATGACATGTTACTGTCTTACCGTCTGTTGTTTCACAAGCAACCACAACATTATGTAAGAAACCAAAAGCAACATGATACAGTAGTTTCTAATTTATTGACAAATATATATATTTTACATATTTGGAACAAATTTGCCTAGATATTACCAATATGAACAAAATACAAATACTAGACATGGAATAATATAACAACTTAAAAAGCAAAGTATGAATAATCCACACAACTTCTTCGTATTTTTTTTCTTCAAACAAAGTCGTAAAGGGTCATAATAACTTTAATACTAATTTTTGAAAAAGCATGACGACTTCACAATGAAGTTGTATAAAATTCTTGTGACTTTGCTTTTGAAATCGTCATTTGTCCACACGACTCATGACCAACAAACACTTTTTTTACTTGTCCATTTTTGTAATATTTGAGTGAATTTTCCCCAATAAAAAAAAACTTAATCATAAACTTAATTACCGACGATATAGGTCCAGTGTTTGACGGAATCATTGGCATGCCAATCATCACCTTGATGGAGTTTGGCTCCATGAATTTTATGAGTAACGTGTTGAATATGGTGAAGTTGGTTTGTGTAGGTGTGGAACCATTTTTCTGCAGTTGCATGGACTGGAAGTTCAGTGCTGAGTTTTCCAGCAAGTGACATTGTGAAGATTTGAAGAAACAAATAAGAGAGGTAAGGAATGAGATAATGTGGAGAGGGATGAGAAACTCACCTTAAATAGAACAATCTCTTACCATTAATGCCTCCAACTGCAAAATAATGGAATTAATTATGATAATTTTGAGCTTTTGAAGAAAGCAATTATGCCTTGCCAAATATAGTTGATTTTTAGCATGGGGAAGTAATATTAATGGTTTCAGTGTTAAGTCGATATAACTTAGGAGAATGCTAACCGGTGCTCTAAGAACACTGGTTAAAGAATTATTAATGTGTATTGGTATTATAATTTTTACATTGAAAACTCAAATAATTAAATACATTAATTAAAATAGTATAAATGCATATTATAAATTTTTTAAAGACAAAAACATCCTTTTAATTTTTAGACAATATTTTTTTGATACAAAACAAAGACTTTGGAATTTTTAAAGTTTCCACTCAAAATTTACACTTTAATTATTATTTTTTATAATTTTTGATGTTCAACACTATTTTTTTTTCATGATTTTTTGTTAATTTAAACTTTCTTATGTTTAATTAATTTAAACATTAAAATATATTTATTTTATTATTTAATTATTTTTTAATTTTTATTGATGAATATTAAATAAAATATTAAACACACATGTACAACATTTATAGACATTTTTGTCCTTTAATTTAAATAAAATTACATTAATAGTTGTTAAGTCAGATTTTAGTTAATATCATATTTAATTATGTACTTTTGTAAAATTTCTGTATATTAACTATTCTTAACCGGTGTACAGCAGTTAGCAAGACTCTATAACTTATTAGGTAACAATAACCTCTTACCATTTTCTACAAAGCCAACTACCTAAACTAATAATAGTAAAAACACTTTCGATTATAAATAATTTTTATTTATTTTGTAAATGATTTTTATTTATTTAATTTAAAAAATGGTTAAACTTAAAAAGAAACCTGTAAGTAAGTAAATAGTTAAATTAAAAAAAAATCATATAAAATTAAAGAAAATATATAAACATTAAAAAAAATTTATATAATTAAAAAAAACTATGATAATATTATCTATTAATTTGCCAAAAAACAGTAAGAAATTATCAAAAGTAAAAAGATGAAGTTAGTACTGACTTAACCAATTTAATTTTATTTAAGTTTAAAATACATATTAAGTGACAAAATAGACCTAAAATGATACTAGAATTATTTATTCAAATTAATATTGATCTATGAAAGTTAATTTTGTTTGTTTTTAATATGTTAAAATTAATCTTAGTTTTTGTTGACCGTAATTTCGTTTTAATTTTATATTTATCTTTATTTAACAGTGTGTGTCGACTAATATAAAATTAATACAATTTTTTTTAATATTTATTAAATTTAGTATAAATTTAGTTAATATTAATTTTTATTTTTTTAATAATTATATTAATTTAAATTAGTTTTGATTAAATTAATACAATCTTATTTATTTTTAATATTTATTTAAATTATGTTAATTGAAATAATATTATTATATTTTTTTAACATTTCTTTTAGATTGTGTTAGTTAGATATATACTTTTCTTAAACGGAATGCATAATATTTGTTTCTTAACAATACAAATTTCTTGCCATCCACTCTAATTAATTGAAATTCTGAACTACAATTTCCATTAGCCACACAGACTGATTGTATTCCCTCAATAAAATTATTCCATTTAATTATCACTTATTTTAATAAAAATAAAATAAATGCAGGAATTTAATTTTTCTTAAACAGTGGCACAAGGACAAGGGCAATGGCATTCGCCTCAATACTTTCTATTAAATATATATCATATCCTTTTATTTACCTTTAATTATCGGTTGTTTTAAAAATGAAATAAATAAATAACTAAATATGATATAATTTAATTTTCCCTAAACAGTTGCCCTGTCATTCTCCATACTTTAATTCAAGACATGTCACTTTATCATAATAAATGAAACAATACAAAACTATTTCTATCAAATAGAAAACGCATGGAGTATGTTAAAGCCTTGAGACTTTTGCTTCACGTGAAATTATTATTTTTTTAACTTTATCTTCTTTTTCCTTTTATTATTATATTATTTTCCTCCATCCCTGAAAGCATGCTTCTATTTGTCTTAACCTTCTTTTATATATTCTCTCTAAAACTTTAACTCTTCGATGAATCTCTTTCAAAGCCGACCTGTTAGCAATTTGGATTAAATATATATATATATATATATATATATATATATATATATATATATTAGTAAATAATTAAATGTATTAAAGTCATTATATTATTAGCTAAAGTATTTAAATGATCTATTTAATTAAATTTATAATTAGGGAGATAAAAAAAATTCGTACTCGCGAGTATATGTGGATAAAACCTGCAACAGGTAGGAAATGAATATTGTAAATGGATACCCGCGGATAACGGGTACGTGTATTTTTTATACTCACATGTTAACGGGGCGGGTACGGGTATCATAGTATCCGTACCCATGGATACTTGTACCCGCTATACTCTAATTTAAATTATAAAAAATAAAAAAGTATGATTAAAATTACCATATTGATTTTGAATGAGTTATTTTTTTATCAATTGGTTTTAAAAAAATTTCATTTCTTTGTAAACTGTCATTCAACACTATTTAAATGGGTTATTTGGACATTTTTTAAAATTTATGAATGTTATGTATTGTATTTTATTTGAATTTACGATTAAAATATGTTATTAAATATTTATTTTTATTTTTTTGTAAATATCCATGGATATTAAAAAATTATGTGAGTACCCATATAATGGATACTCGACGGATATGGGTACGGGTACGGAGAAAATATTTACCCGTTGACATCCCTATTTATGGTTAAGAGCATATACATGTTATGATATTGTTAACTTATTGGCAAATGTACCAATTCGTTTCAAGTAGTAAAATGGTAGTCCAAGTGTCGTTTTCCCAAGGGATTTGTGTTTGTTAATCTACTTGTGATTATTTACTAGTTTTAGCAATTGTGAAAAACATTTTTAATTCAATGTAAAATAAAGCATGCAAAATTATAAAAATGAAGATGTGATTCGGTAAAAGGCATCATTAGGACTGGATTTCATGAATCAACGTAATGCAACACTACACAATATAAACATCTCTACGTACTCACATTCATGTTAAAAGCACACTTACTCTAATCCCTTAGAAGCAAGTTCTAAATCATATGTTAAAACTCAAATTCCTTAGCCATTTTAGCATACAATTTGCATTAAGATCACATTTCTAGAATGACCAAGAGATAATGTCTATTCCTAGATCATAACTCTTGGGATGTTCTATCCATGTCTAGTTCCAAATTCATTTTCCAATGATTTAGTAACAATAAATAACATGATATTCCTATCTTACACATTAATAATCAAGATAGAACAATTGAATACGAAGGAGATTATATTGCATAGGAAAAGTCACATAGTGTATGAATTCATTACATCCAATCCTAATGAAAATAGAGATTAGCTACTCCTAATCATCTAGAACATACGGATTTGATGAATTCGCACAAATAGATGGAAGAATTCGCTGTAATTTCATCCATAAGGTGCCCTTGACCGAAGCTTTAGAGTTTTTCTGCGTTTCCACAACAAAAGAACTAACTCTTTTCCTTTGATTCTCGAAACTTAACCAACCAGAACTGTTTGCTCGCTGGGTGAGCCCTATCTCTCGCTGGGAGAAAGATCACTAAACTGCCACACAACTGCTATGTCTCGTTAGGCGAGATAGACTTCTCGCTAGGCGAGTGGGGGGGCTCTAGCTGGGCGAGATGGTCTTGACAGACAACTTTGTAGTCTTCCATTTTCCTATACAATTACCTATACAATAATCTAAGAAAAGAAAAATACTTCTAACTAAACAAAACACAAAATACTAATAAACTACCTAAGAAATAAACACCAAACACATGAAATAAAGACAAATAAGAGAGGTTAATAAGCTTAAATACCAAGTATTTATCAAGCTTATAAGATATATTGAATGTGTAGATGCTAGCAATATTCTAATTTGATGAATGGGCCAAATTATGAATATTGAGATTAAGTAAGTAATTGATAGAAGTTACATAAAGGGTTATGGTCCCCATCTGTGAGCACGTTGCGTATTTATTCCTGCTCCTTTCTCTCCCTCCGATCAGAAGAGAAAATCGGAGGAACCTTCAGGTGCTCTATAGTTGGAAGACCAAGTACCATCTTTTCCATCTACTGTTCCTATTAATAAGGTACGCTTTTGCTTCTAGTCTTTTGAGGGTTTGGGAACTGTTTAATTATTTAGAGGGTTTATTATTTTGATGTTTTCATAAACCAACATATCATGCCACAAGAATTCCGATTTGAGACATGATTTTATTCTTTATTGGGTTTGGCAAGGGCTAGAGCAGAACCCTAAAGCTGGGGTTTCCTCCATGAAACCAGGTGAAACAAAGCAAGAGAATCACCGTAATAGGAGGGAAAAAACCAAAATCGAAGAGTGGAAGAAGAAAACAAGTAAGATCTGAAACTGTTTGTTCATTGATTAAGAGCAAAGAAAAATCCCTTTGTGTTTACAAGAGAAAAACATGCATCTTACAGGAGAAAGGAAACCTATCTTAAATAGGTTTCAAACTAACAGAAGATAACCACAAAACGGTTACCTTAACTAACTCTAACCTACTTTAACATCCCCCTCAAGTCGGACTATGGATGTTCAGTAGTCCAAGCTAGGAGGTGATGGTGTGATACTAATGCCGATGAAGAACCTTGGTGAAGCCGTTGGCAAGTTGCTCTTCAGAATGGATGGGAAGGAGACGAAACAGATTAGCTTGCACCTTTTCATGAACAACGTGGCAGCCGATGTGAAGGTGCTTTGGGCACTTATGGAAGCTCTAGTTGTGAGCGATGTGGTGAGCGGATTTGTTGTCACAAAATAGGACAACAGTGTGGGTTGGTTGGATGTGGAGATCGTGAAGGAGATAACTACAACATTGGATCTCGCAGGCTGTAGTGGCAAGGGCACGATATTCTGCTTTTGTAGACGACCTAGAATCAATTTCTTGCTTCTTGGATTTGCAAGACATAAGAGAGGAACCTAGGAAAATGTAGAATTCGGTGGTGGATTTCCTTGTGTATGGGCATGTCAGAATCACTGAAACCTTTCAGTTGAATGTTGTTGTCAAAAACAAAGAACAACCCCTATGAAGGGTTGGTCTTGATGTACCGTAGGATGTGCTGAACATCAGAGTAATGGTTGACATTAGGAGCCTACATAAATTGGCTAAGAAGGTGAATGAAAAAACATAGGTCAGGTCTAGTATTAGTGAGATATAGAAGCTTCCCTATGAGTCTTCTATAGATGGTAGGTTCTTTTAGAGGTTCAACAACAGCATCATATAGAGCTTTTGTGTCTTTAAGGTAGGGGGTTGAGCATAGTTTGCAACCCAACATTCCAGTGTGACTCAAAATATCAAGAGCATACTTACATTGCATAGGTGTATGCCTTTCTTAGATTTTGCAACTTCAAACCCGAGGAAGTATTTGAGATTTCCTAGATTCTTTATCTTAAAGGCTTTGTGTAGGAGAGCTTTGATGTGTTCAATAGTCCCCAAAGAGTTTCCTATTAAAATGACATCATCTACATATACAAGGATAGTTATAAAACTACCAGATTTATTCTGTATAAAGAGAGAGTGGTCAGATTGAGATTGAGTGAAACCAATAGAAATTAGAAAGGATGAGAGTTTGTCAAACCATTGTCTATTGGCTTATTTTAGCCCATGGAGTGATTTTCTCAGTCTACATACACGTCTATGTGTCTCTAGGCCTGGTGGATGAGTCATATATACTTCCTCATTTAGATCTCCATGAAGAAAGGTATCGTCTACATCTAATTGATGTAAATGCCAGTTTTTGGTTGCTGCAAGAGCAAGAAGGAGCTAACAGTTGTCAATTTTGCAACTGGTGAAAAAGTGTCTAAGAAGTCTATCCCTTTGAGTTGGGTGTATCCCTTTGCCGCTAGTCTTGTCTTGTGTTTGACTTTATATACCCATTTGCAGCCTATAGTAGTCTTTCCATTTGGCAATTGAGTCAAATCCCGGGTTTTATTGATTTGTAAGGCTTAGATTTCGTCTTCCATGACCTTGATCCATTCAAGCTGAGTGCAAGCTTCAACATAAGATTATGGTTCATTAGTAAAGGAAATGGCAAGAGTGAAATTTAGTTGTATTTCAGATAAAGAATGGTAGGAAAGAACAATTGATATGGGATACAGAGTTTTGAGATTATTTTTGAAGTGTACAGAATTGTGAATAGAGTCAGAACAATTGACTTGATGATGATAATATTTAAGAGAGTTTGGAATGCGTCTGGCTCTTTCAGACCTTCTGATCTGAGTGGCGTTTGTGGTGATCTCTAAGGGTTGCTTAGAAGCATTGGCAGGATTACTCTCAACATGTATGTCAAAATCAGTTTGGTCAGTAGAAACAATATCATTCTCAATGCTAATGTAGTCATAAAAATCAATGTTGTTGGGTTCACTGTTTCCAGTTTGGTTTGTGCCTTCACTATTTTTGTAAGGAAAAATGTTTTCATAAAAGAAAACATTTATATTTACGAAAATTTCTCTAGTCTTAATATCTAAGACTATGTAGCCCTTAATGCCAGTTTCATATCTAATGAAAACACCTTTTCTAGCCCTAGCATCAAACCTGGTCCCATTATTTTCCAAAGTAGAAGCATAACAAAGACAACCAAAAACCTTTAGATCAAGAAAAGTAGGGGGTTCATTATGAATGATTTCATATAGACACTTGTTTTTCGAAATAGGAGTAGGCAATTTATTAATTAAATGAATGGCATGAGTGATAGCATATGTCCAATAGGATTTAGGCAAGTTAGATTGAAATATTAGACTACGGGCCACATTTAAAATGTGCCGATGTTTTCGCTCAACAATGACATTCTGTTGTGGGGTTTCCACACAACTACGCTGATGAGTGATGCCATTTTCATGGTAAAAATTAACACAGTTAAACTCAGGCTCATTATCAGACCTTATGATTTTAACAATTTTCCCATACTGGTATTTAACATAGGCAATAAAATTCCACAGTAAAGTCCTAGCTTCACCTTTTGAATGTATCATAAAAGCCCAAATATGTCTATTAAGGTCATCAACAATTCTTAGGAAATTTTTGTGACCATGGATAAATATAATAGACATGGGACCTTATATATCTGCATGTATAAGGTCAAAAACAACAGTAGAAGTAGTAGAGTTGTGAGAAAAAGGAAGTTTCTAATGCTTAGCATGATGACATATATCATAGGTAGTTTTATTCAAAAATTGTATCCTAGTCCAAAGTGCCACAAATCAATATTGTTCTTGATACAGTTTAGAGCTACATTAGGAAAAACAAAATCCTTATGATTGGTAATAAGAGTTTGCAGATAGTAAAGACCATTAATGAACTTAGCATGTCCAATCATCCTCAAGGTAGAATTGCTTTGAATTTGGCATGTCTTGATAGAGAAAGTTAGAACACAATTCAAGTCCTTAATCAAGGTTTGGACATATATCAATTTAAAAGTAAAATCAGGGATATAGAGAACATTAAAGATAATCAAATTTTCTGAAAATTGCACTAGTCCAGCAAAGTGTGCAGTAATAATGGAAGAATTAGGTAATTTTATGCATATAGGCTTGATTCTGTGAAAGGTAACAAAATGATCTTTGGTGTATGTGACATGGTCAGTAGCACCAGCGTCAAGAATCCATAAATGTTTACCTTGTTAGGCAACATGATTATTCACATCAGAATCCTTTCTCTGTAGTTGATTAACATTGTGTCCTGGTTTGTCTGTGTGCTCAATGATTTGAATGAGTTTTTGTATCTGCTCAAGAGTGAATCTAGCATAATCAAGTTTAGCATTCTGAGTCACATTTTGTGTGGAATCCTCTTTGATGTTAAGATTGCATGCAGATTGATTGTTGCCTTCCTTATCTTGGTTAGCAAGATCTTGTCTTTGTTTGATCCAGGGTGGATACCCATGTTTGGAGTAACATTCGTCAATTGTGTGGTTCATCTTATGGCAATAGGAACATTATTTTCCAACATTGGGATTTCTCCCTCTCCCTCTATTTTGTCCTCTCTAGCCATTTCCACGTCCCTGCGGTCTCCAACTACCATGTTCAGACTACTTGTAGCCACTTTGATCCTGTTGTCTCCAACCATTCTATCTATCAGCAACATTAACAACAGTCTTATTTTCATTGTTGTATCCAGGATTCCCAATAATCTATCTTTCTTGTTGTATTATAAGGGAGAAAACACAATTGATGTTAGGGAGAGGTTCCATCAACAATATTTGAGTCCTCACATGATTATAGTTATCATTCAATCCTTTCAAGAAGGAAATTACATACTCTACTTCCCTGTATTTCACAAAAATTCTGGAAAGATCACATTTGCATTGAATATCGCAATTGCATTGTGGTATGGGTCTCAAAGAGTCCAATTCCTCCCATAGAATCTTCAAATCTGTGAAAAATTGAGTGATGTTCCTTTCACCTTGACGAATGGAGTGGATTTCTTACAATAGGTCAGAGATTTTGAAATAATCTCCCTTAGAAAATCTCTCTTTTAACTCTTCCCAAAGGTCCTTGGCGCTCTTAACGTAAATCACACTCTCAACTATGTGTAGATAAAGTCTTAGTGATCGAAGATAGAACCATCATGTTGGCTATTTCTCATGCATCATACATTGGATCCTTCCTATTAGGAACCTTGATACTGCCATCCACAAATTTAATCATGTTTTTGGAGACAAGACCACGTTTCAAACTTCTGCTCCAAAAAGAGTAATTTGTCTCATTGAGCAGCTGACTAACAAGAACTAAACCAAGGTTTTCTCCTGTATGTAGATAGTAGGGACTGCAAGGATTTAAAATCTGATATGCTACCTTTTTTGTGTGCAGAATCTTGATCTTTGTAACTATTGTCTGCCATTGTTCAAGAAAGCAACAAGATTGCAAGAAGGTGAAAGAGAAAGCAACGAAAACCAAGGTAGGTCATGCACCTGATGCCATATTGGGTTTGGTAGGGGCTCAAGCAGAACCCTAAAGCTGGGGTTTCCTTCATGAAACTAGGTGAAACAGAGCGAGAGAATCACTGCAATAGGAAGGAAAAAACCAGAATCGAAGAGTGAAAGAAGAAAACAGGTAAGATCTGAAATTGTTTGTTCATTGATTGAGAATAGAGAAATACTCCTCTTTGTTTACAAGAGAAAAACATGCATCTTACGAAAGGAAACCTATCTTAAATAGGTTTCAAACTAACAGAAGGTAACCACAAAACGATTACCTTAACTAACCCTAACCTACTCTAACATTCTTAAAGAATATATGAAAGAACTCAAGGAATAATATTAATTAAAAATGACGTGAAATTATTAGATTTTATTAGATATATAGACAGTTAATTTATAAAACAAAAAAGTCAAAGGAAAGAGATTTTTTCAAAATTAATATTAATATTAATTCTTTCTTTAATAATAAATACATATAATTATCACAATAACTATATGTTTAATTATTTATTAACCGAGTTTAAATAAAAGTAATGAAATTAATTTTTTTTTTGTATTAGTATTAGTTTTTTATTGAACTAAAAAGTGAAATATTTTAGTACTTATTAAAGCTAACTATATTTTGACCCTAATCTTACTAGAAAAACATTTACTAATTGAAGGTGTAAGTGTGATTCATTTATTAAACATCGAAAATCCCTAATTTCCAAACTTTCATCCACGATTCTTATACAACTCTCACCGTAAAGTTGATTTTATTTACAAAAGAATTATCATAGTTTTTTCAGTATCATTGGAAAGCGTTGTATAACTCCTTTTGTATTAGTGTACTTAATATGTATTTAACCTTTAAATTGCTTCTTAACAAGGTGTAGTGTTTTTGAACTATAATCGATTTAAAGGTTATTTACATCCACGATTATAGTTCCATTAGCCACACAAACTGCACAAGACATTGTAAATAATAGAAAATCCTATGATGTAGATGTTAACTATTTTTTTCATCCTTGTCATATGTGTGAATTTTTTCTATCAGTAAATAAACAAAGTATTTAAAAATAAGGCCAGCTAAATACAAATATAATCGTATAAGACGAGGCAATTTACTGACTTTAAATTATCTGTTGAGTTTTTAATATTTTAAAATTAATAATATTGATATATTAAAAAAATTAATGTATTTTAAAACATTAAAATTATAGTACATAAATATATTTTAAAAACTCAAAAAAAAAAAAATAACACATAACATAACATAGTATCTAGATTAATTAATGATAATGATTTAATTTTCCTCGCCACATAAGGGCACTAGCCTTCTCCATATACTTTTTAATGAAAACATATCAATTTATTACACTAAATGAAACCATCCAAAACCCTTACTATCAAGAGGAAACATTAATGATGACGACATGTGTGGTTATCAGAAGCCTACTTCTTAATAATTTTAATGAAATTCATCAAATCGATGACATATTCTAATAAAAGAGATCAGAACACAATGTGGCTGTGCTCGAGTCTTTCGATAAGGGATGCATCTATATATAACAAATTAACATCACTTTTAATTCAAAATTTTAAAACTATTAATTTTGATCTAATGATGCTTAACTTTTTTTCTTACTCTCTCTCAGTGCGCCTTGTGCTTTTATTAGCAAATTGTAAATAGTTAGCAACTTTATCATATAAACCCTTAGTCAGAAAATTCACGCATTTATGCACTACAAATTGATTCGGTGCTGATAAAAAAAAAAGAAAAATTGATTTGGTGGTGCGGTTTTCGGTGGTTCTTTCGGTTTCTCAACACCCTTATCTTGAAAACATTGAGGTAAGAGAAACCAAATCTACCATTTATTTTATAAGATAAGGACGAATTTAAACCACTTGTAGTCCTTTTCTTTTTCTGTTTGTTCTCTCTATTAAATCTAAAATTTCATAAAATATTATATGATGTGATTTGTTTTTATGTTTCTATTTGTTCCCTCCATATTTAAGTTTATGTTCGATATCATGTATGTTAATTACTAGTATTTTTATCCGTGCAACGTACGGATATCGAATTTTAAAATTAAAAATTACAGTATATTTATTAAATTAATTTGAAATTATAAAAATTTAATATAAATTTTATTTTATAAAATTCAATAATAATATTTTAATTGATTTTATAATAAAAATGTATTTAAGTTATTTATATATATTTTTAATAAAATGTATTATATATAATTATTTTAAAT
>Ga0214543_1003027_pt1 | contig 32854 bp, 28 predicted proteins | sample CNSS2metaG_FD_160094 | JGI IMG/M metagenome (GOLD analysis project Ga0214543, IMG submission 160094) | Root nodule microbial communities from cowpea collected in UCLA plant growth center, Los Angeles, California, USA - CNSS2 | ecosystem: Host-associated > Plants > Roots > Nodule | place: USA... | reverse complement strand
TTTGTGTTTTTTTTTGTAATTCTTTTTTTTTTTTTTTTTTTTTAATACTGTATGTGGTTGAGGAGATTTAAGTATTTGTTTCTGAAAAGTTTGTGCACATTGCCTCCTAAACTTCATACTTGCTTTGTGTGGCACTTCTTTAGGTGGGATTTTCTTTTTTATTTCTAGAAATATTGGATTTCTCATTGAGCTATTTGATGCTGGCAGTGCTGCACAAGAAGGAATAAAAGCTAATCCCATTGAATTGAGTAACTTTATGGACTTCATCAAACAAAATAAACTCCAGACAGAGCTCTTCGTTATTGGATCCAATCAGTGTAAGCTCAAACTCAGCTGTCTTTAGTTTGCCTATATAATTAGTTGCGGCTTTCTGTTTTTCAACTTCTTTTATGTCCTCTACCATAAGGACATATGAAATTTCTGAAACCGAAGACTACAACACATCTAGGTAATATGAGTTTACGACTCTTAGATATTTGGGCTATGGTACAATAACTCTTGGAGCATGTATGGTATTGATAATTGTTTTAGACTGTATACTGTTGAGGGATAATAAACTGTGTTCTACTCGTACACGTAGAGTTATGAACTCTGTAACTTTATCTACTACCGTGGTGCATTGTAGTTTATCTTCTGATACTTTACTAATGGAAATTTGAATGACAGACTTGGTCACATCAATTCATGAGAACTGGTTTAGTGCAAGGTGTATAAACACGTCAAAGCCCGCTGGTGAAGGTGTTATTGTTATACAAACAGCAGCATACATCTTGGTTGCTCTGTAAGCATATAATTCAAATTCAGCATGTTTATCATGGATCATCAATGCACTATTCAGTCTGCGTATTCTCATCATTCAGTTTCACAGGTATGAAGGTTCCATCGGTCCAGCATCTCGTGCTATGGCAGCTGCTGATCAGTTAACTTGGCAATTAGGGCGAAAAAATCTTTAAAATGGTCCTGCAGATCTGTAGCATCCACTAACCACAAGGCTAATCATTTCTGTTTTCACTCCAATTTTTGTTCAGATGGTTGCAGCCATGTATCTTGGTGATGACAGAACCACATAGATGACAGTGTACGAGAGACAGGTCTTAACCCTTGTTATGTGTATTATTGGTTCATCTCAACCATTAATATTAAATTCAGAACAACGAATATTCATGTTGATATAAACATGAACAAAATTATTTTAAATATCAAATGGTTGCTATAATTGATTTCATGCTGGTTTTGTAATCTTGCGTAAAAAGTATTTTTGTTCACAGGTCAAACAAATCAAAATAAAATACCTGAAAACCATTTTTCACATAATGTATTCAAATAGAAATCTCATTTTTATAATCAATTATGACAATAATGATTTATAAATATAAATAATTATTCCAGTGCTTATTTAAATAAGTTGCAAACTAAATAATTTTTTATACGGTCACTTAATCAGAGACTGGTATGATAGGCTAATGGATTGGTCCAATTGCTAAAATCAAATTAGTAAGCTCAAACACACACACATTGAAAATAAACAAATCACTTCTAACTGAAAATTAAGAAACTTCAAACTGAAAATAAACCTTCTTGGATAAGAAAATTACTTAATCACAACTCAAAATCCACTAGAAGTATCAATTGTACTGTGATTTATCCAGAGATATTTCACAATTGGAATCAAGCTTTCGAAAACTTATGAAGGTTTTGCCGCATATTCCACTCTGGAAGAATTGAGCTGGAAATTTCTTGTATGTAAAATGAAATTTTACTATTTTTTTTTTCACAGGTAGGAACTAAACGTAGGTTAGAGAATTTATAAGAGTTGACACTGCTAAACTGAATTAGACTTCTAAAAAAAATGTAAATGAATAAATGCCTATAATAACTCATTTTTTTAATAGTTTTCTTGCTATATTTTCTAAAGAAAATAAAAGGACTTAATTTTGAAAAACAAAAATTTAAAAGGACTCAAATTTTTTTTCTCGTACCTAATACACATTAGAACAAAGAAAAGCTTAAAGAATAGAAAAAAAAGGCTTTTGATAATTATTGCGATTTATTCTCGGTTTCCTCGAAAAATGATAGAGTGGGAGGCAGCGTTATACCGTGGAAGTCACCGCAGCAAATTAGAAGTCGCAAGCACGCAGCCAGAGAAGACAGCCAGAGTTCTGGTCAGAGACGACGGAGAAAAGCAAAGCTGGAAAATTCAATTCAACTTTCAACTATTGTGTAACCCGCCACGATAAATTCAAGTCAGAGCCCAACTGAAAAAAGGAGAAGGTGGTGGCGAATCGGAATCGAGTTATAATGAAACCAAACAGTGTTACTTGGTGGCTATGTTCGATCATTTGCATACTTTTAGTTTGTGTTCAATTTCAAGGGTGTGTGGGATCCAAGACCAAGAGAACGGATGAAGCTTACGTCACTCTTTTGTACGGAGACGAATTCTTGTTGGGTGTTCGAGTTCTGGGAAAATCAATACGCAACACTGGATCCAGCAAGGATATGGTCGTGTTGGTCTCCGATGGTGTCTCTGATTATGCCAAAAACCTTCTCCGGGTAATCATCAGCACCGTCTTTTTAATGGGTCTTCCACAAGATTTGAAATTTTCAACTTTATCTTTCTGCTGACACCTTACTTTTTGTGTGGTTTGTGTATTAACTGTTGATTGGTGGATTTGTTGAAGGCTGACGGGTGGATAGTGGAGTTGATTAGTTTACTGGCGAATCCTAATCGAGTGCGTCCAAAGAGATTTTGGGGTGTCTATACAAAACTAAAAATATTTAACATGACTGACTACAAGAAAGGTAGCATTTTTCTTTGGGCCTTTTATGTGTGTATATATATGATCTTAGTGTAGATATGAGGATGGACTTATAATTCTCATATATGTTGCGAGTTTAATTTTCATGCTGTCCCTGAATAAAGACTTCTACGCTATCAATCAATGAAAAATCATTTTAAGTATGATTTTTAAAGCTGCTGTTCTAATTAAATTCTTGCTTTTGAAATTAGAGCATGTGATATGCTCTTGCACTTAGTTAAAGGCTTCTTATATGTTCAGTTAGTTGGTAGTTGCTTTTGGATCAATTGAAATTTAAAGAGACAATTTAGGGTTTTGACTTTAAGCTTTCTTTCTTATAAGGGGTCCAATGTGTGGCTTATTGGCTGTTTATATGCTGAATGTTCTGAATGTTCTGAATGTGAATGTGCAGTTGTTTACCTTGACGCGGACACTATTGTGGTTAAAAATATTGACGATCTTTTCAAGTGTGTGAAATTCTGTGCAAATTTAAAGCATTCTGAGAGGTTGAACTCGGGAGTCATGGTGGTGGAGCCATCTGAAACTGTTTTTAATGACATGATAAGCAAAATAAAAACTACTGCATCTTACACAGGAGGTAAAAACAATTTCTGGGTAGTTTTATATTCAATTACTTTGTTCTTATGAAGTTTTCTTTTTGTTTTAATTGCTATATTGCTAGATATAATTTAAACTGGGTAGCTTTTTAACAATGGTTTTCATCTGTTTTGTCTTCTTTTGACAGGCGATCAGGGTTTTCTGAATTCATATTTCTCTGAATTTCCCAATGCACATGTTTTTGAGCCGAATTTGAGTCCTGAGGTGTTGAAGTCCAGACCAGTTCCTGAAATGGAGCGACTATCCACACTGTACAATGCTGATGTCGGTCTTTACATGCTCGCTAATAAGGTACTAAAATATAGGTAACAAGGGGTAATGAGTAATTAGAGTCAGTGAGGCATGAGAGATATATTCCCCATTTTAGCTTAATCATGCTGGATCTGCTCATTCGAGTTCAGTTGAGATGGAAGATGCACTAGGTTTGGTTGCACAAATGAATGATTATCCTGTCTGATATAGTACTACACTTTGATGCCTGTCCAGATGTGATTTGTTTTATGTGTGCTGTCTTTTCATCAGATAATTTTTGTGATCATTGGAATAAATTATAGCATTCAAGTGACCTCTATTAATGTTGACCAAGGATTTATTTAGTGCTTCTATAGAATAAAAAATTCACTGTAGGCTATGTAGCAGCTTTACAGTTTTTTTTTTTCCACCAGCACAAATTCTCATGCAAGCAATCAATGAAGTAATAACTAATTGATTGTAGGCAAACATACGTTAGGCTCTTTCCCAATGGAAAACCAATGTAAGAATCATCACATGTTAATCTGAGCTTATTAATGAATCAAGGACTCTGTGTTGATCGGTTTGTCATCATCTTAGCATTTTCTTATTGTCTGGTATTTGAAGCTTGCTTTTTAGGCATGTGTGGTTTGTAGAAACTTTTGCTTGCAATAAATTCTGAAATGTTCTCCCTATTTTTAAAACTAGTGGTAGGTGTGTGGAAATTATTTCATTTAGAAATCAGTAGTTTCTTGTTAAGATTTAAATCCTATTTTAGAACTATGTTCAATGACCCTCCCCCATATCTTCATATGGTAAGGAGCCTTTCATCTTTCAATCCTATTACCTAACATTCCAACTTTCATGTTGATCAATCCAGTGGATGGTAGACGAAAATGAACTGCGTGTGATTCACTATACACTGGGCCCCCTTAAGCCTTGGGACTGGTGGACTTCTTGGCTTTTGAAACCAGTTGATGTGTGGCAGGTAATTTTGGAAGTCAATTATCATTTTTCGTTGTGATGTTGTATTATAAAAGATTTTCTCATTGTCATATTCACAAAGACCACATTTGTTATATGAAGATTACTGACTTGTGTGTTCTAATCTTGGTGGTTTGCTTTAGGATGTAAGAGAACAGCTTGAGGAATCCCTTCCTGGAACTGGAGAGGGGCAAAATCCTAAAGACAGTTTTCTTGTGAAATTTCTCTTTTTGCTACCTCTATGTGCCTTACTCTTCTTATGCTATCGTTCATTTATGAAGGTAAGCTACAATGGATTCATATTCTTGTCTAATCTCTTAGCATTAAACTCCCTCAGCTTTATGTAAGTCTCATAACATTGTATTATTTGTAGAATCCTGGGCACTTCAGTTCAGTTTGTAGAAGCTCGATATTTGATCAAGTTAGACACCTTTATTATAAGATTAGATCAAACGGGCCACTTTCTTATACTAGTATTTCAACATCAACGACTAATTCAATCCATCAGGTTTGTTTTCTCTTCTGTCTTCTGGGTGGGGATTTGGATCTTACCATTCAAGGACCTCACATGATGAAATCATTTGATGAAAAACTTCCTGTGGGGATTCCTCCCAAATCCCTGGCACCAACTCCAACATTCTTTCCGGCCCAGGAAACTTTGTCTATGTGACTGACTATCCATATCATCAAATGACCTGATCATGTTATGGCTTTGAATGATAGGATGCTTATCCTCTAATTGGTTGAACTTAATGCTTAGATTTATATGTGTTTTGAACATACTAAGATTTATTTCTATGGTGTCATGCAGCTCTTTAATGGCCCTCAGAACAAGGTTCCTGCTTATTTGGGTGGTGTTTCTGTCTGTGTCTGCTTTATGGTTGCAGTGGTGTCTCTGGGATTATCCCTCTTGATTGTTCCTCGGCAAGTGATGCCATGGACTGGATTGCTTTTGATGTATGAGTGGACATACACAATTTTCTTTATACTATTTGGAGGTTATCTCCGTTTGATTTATCAGTGGGGAAAAATGGTGGGATCACGAGTAGCATCCTCCTTGTCAGATCCTGGGTCATCCGATCATGATTCTGAAAAACGTATGTTCTTCAAGAGTGAAGCTGTTTTTCATTGAATTCAGATACTGAGATACTTTTTTCTGCTATAATATTTTTATTGAACCTATATGCTCTCTTTATTACAGGTCATCAACGATCGTTGTCATCTTGTGACGTTGCTACATGGTACTATGGTTTAGGCATGGCTTTGTTGGCCATTGCAGCTCCATCATTGCCTTGTCTTTTTGGAATAACTGCATTGTTTGCAAGGTAACTTGTTTTCCAAAATACATCTAAAAAGTTTTTTCTAATTTTGAAGTGGATGTAGAAGTAGTTTTGGAACTAAAAGATCAGAATTATTATGAAAAATTTCCTTGAATTTACCTTTACATATTTATTTTCAACAGGTTAGGTTTGATGGTTGTTGGTGGCATAATATTGGCTTCTTTCATGACATATGCTTCTGAACATCTTGCTAACCAATCATTTCTTAAAGGCTTTGATGAACGTGACATTGCTCGAAACAGCAACTTGTGTTTCCCATGTTGATTCCATAACCCATTCCCTTTTTCAAATTACATAAGTAACCTTGTTTTTGTGAAAAATGTATGTAGGGAATTTTTGTCTATCTTCTAGCATTGTAATTTTATTTTGTCGAGGTTTTGTTGTAATATTATTGGTTTTTTTAGATGATGACCTTATATTGAAATCACACGTAATAGAATCTCCGAACAGTTTTACGTGGTTAAACTTCATTGAGTTAACGTGGGTGGTACAATGGCAAAACGGACTGGGTGACTTATCAGTCCGTTTTTTTAAAATAAAAATAAAAGTAAAATTAAATTTTAATTATTAATTACAATGAAATAATTTAATATCAGAAGATAATTATTTTAATCTTTTAAATTAGAAACATTAATTAAACAATTAAAATTTTAAAAACAGATTTCGCACGGAAATATAATACAATTTTATATTTATTTTGCATTTAGTTGGACTATATTAAATGTAGTTTTTTTTATAGAGCCTGTCAATTTAATAATGAATTTTTTTGATTTCAATGACTTTGTGTTTCAAACATATTTTATATTATATGTTTATTGTCGAAAGAAATATACTATTACCCAATTGGGTAAGGATTCTGTTAAATTATAACGGGAAAACGAGTGAATCAAGAAAAATGTTTAATACACACTTAACTAACATGGTGACATACACTTTTATCTACGCATAAAAACAAAAACAAAATGAGAAAAGGTATTTATTATATATAATGTAATTAAAAAGTTAGAGACGAGTATAAATACGTGGATCGCCCACGTAATCGTGTGGATTCGAGTTTGAATTTATTTATCTTCGGTAAATTTAACGTAAATTTTATTGTGCTATAAGCAACTGATAAAGCATAAAAATGACATTTATCACCAATCATATTAATATTATCATGTATGAATAAGGGGTTAGCTTTTTAATTTTTAAAAGTCAAATATAAAAATTTACAATTCATTGATAACATTAAGTATACATTAACACAATGTAAAAACTAAAATTATGGTTAAATATGTTTTTGTCCCTCAAGTTTCAGTAAAATTTAGAATTAGTCTTTTTGAAACTTTTGAAATTTAGTCTTTTATCTTTAAAAATGCGTAAATTGTCCTTTTAATCAAATTTTGTTCAGTTTATAGTTTATATGATGTTTCAAACGCGTTTGATGATAATATTTGAGTTAGCATTTAAGCGAAAATGGGTCAAACTATGTAAACAATTCAAATACTATCATGAAATACGTTTGAAACGTCAGATAAACTTAACAAAATCTGGTTAAAAGAACTAATCTATATATTTCGAAAGATGAAAGACTAAATTACAAAATCTGATTAAAAGAACTAAATCTATATATTTCGAAAGATGAAAGACTAAATTGGTCAAAAGTTTCAAAGAGATAAATTTCAAATTTTACTGAAACTTGAGGGAGGAGTCAAAAACATATTTAACCCTTTAATTTATACAAAAACTATTGACATTAAAATAAAGCCAAATTCAAATTATGTACAAAGGTTTCTCTACAAGTTAATTTTTAAAATATAAATCACATATTTCTTCCATAATAGACACCATCATGTTTAAGTCTAATGGAGTTATTATCCATATATTTAATTTTGCTCATCTATGAAAAAGAAAAAATATACTTTTGTACCTTCACTCCCTTCGATTTTCTTGGTTTCTGAATGTAAAAAATAATGGGCAAATAAAAATAGAGAAAATAGCTATGTATGTACAATGAGAAAAGTTTGGGTTGAAAGTCGTCTTGACCAATGAGTTATTTCTTTTTGCACCTCTATAATTTTAACCTGCATTTGCATTGATTTTTATATTTTACAATGAATAATTTGGAATAAATAAAACATATATTTTGAATTATATAATTTGTATGTTTTAAATTCTGTTTTTTGAGATAAAAAATATATTTTATTATATCATTTAAAATACAAAATATAAAAATATATTTTAGATTACCCATCAAAAAAATATAAAAATTTATATAAATGCCAGAAGAAATTGTCGATAGAGCCTGATCCACAATTTAATCCAACCCATTAAGAATAAAAGCCCAAGCAGTCGAAGCGTTTCTTGTGTCAAAAAATGTTCTTCGTTTGTCTTAGCTTCATCGATCGAATCAATCGACAAGGGCAAGCATGCACCGCAACCACTCTCCTCTGAAACCCCAATTTCCATGAGTGAGTGAATCCATTTCCGTTTCTTCTAAATTCAAACAATCTTTGCATGCAATTATCCTGCGATATTCAGTTTCCGTTTATTTATTCACAGAAGGGATTAATTTGTTCAAATTTTTTTAACTAAATGCAATCGGGATTCATTAGTTCTTGTTGATTAAGAAATGGCCTCCTGCAAGTCGTGTTGGTAACTTCTTATCATCCTCAGAAAAGTAGAAAAACGAGTTTAATATCATTAATACGTTTCACTTTTAACTGAGAAAGCCACATTCAACCCCTTTTCAGGAAACAAAAAACGATGTCAATTCATATAAAAATGGTGTATAAACAACTTGACCTCAGGTTTTTCCTCTGATTTCTTGAACCCTGAATGAAATGGGTTTTAATTTGTACATTTGTTGCAAAATCTAGACCAGTGGTGAACATAGTGTTATTTGATTTGTTTTGTTTATCATTATACAATCAATGAATGAACTTATGCATCCCATTATCAGTTAACAGATATCTGTGTTTCTCTTTGTTTCTTCTGAAAATGCTGTTAGTTTGTGCTTAGCAGGATATAACTTGCTTGACAAGAATGGAGAGGATGAAAAGAATCAATGTCAATGGCTCTGCACTTAACTGCGATGATATCCTGCATGAGATCCTACTTCGAATACCACCATCAACCATCACCAAATTAATTGTTGTATCAAAAATATGGCTGCGAGTAATATGCAGTTCTTCTTTTCGTCAAGGCTACACGAAACGATGGGGGCAAAGTTTCAGACTTGTGGGGTTTTTTGTATGCAACTTTTTGTATCTTGGAAGACCTCGAGATGGGTACCGTCGCCCTCGTTGGGAGCCTGCACTTCCGTTCTTGTCCACTTGTAGAGAGGGTGATGATTTGAAACACTCTGGAATCCTCAAACGTCTCGGGTATTTCATTGATAGTTGCAAAGGCATTGTTCTTTCTGGTTTCCATCCAAAGACATATTATGTGTACAACGCTGTCTCCAAGCAAAAGCATCAACTCCCAGAACCTCAGCAGTTCTATAAAGTTCTGTGCATGGCATTGATTGTTGAGGAATCCCTTGATGGTGACACATGCTACAAAGTGATCCGAGCAAGGTGTGAATGCAAGCTTAAGGAACGCAACAGTGTGTCAATTGAGACTTATTCATCAAACACTGGAAAATGGAAGCAATCGACTCTGATGTGCTCAACATCTTTTGCATTGCGCCCGAGAACCGCAGCTATGGTGGTTGGAGGGGTTGTACACTGGTTTGCAATGTGGGGGAAACTTGCCATTTATGATCCTCGTCTTGGAGATAGGTATATAGCATTGATTAGACTACCAACAGCTGTGTTAACACGTGAGCATGAGGAATCTGTTCTTGGGGAGTCATCAAATGGGGTTTTGCAGTATGGTCAGAGCAATAACCTTGGTGTGGAGATATGGATGCTTGAGAAGGAACCAGAAGATAAGGATTCATCTGTTTACTGCAACTGTACTCGGATGAAGTACAAGTGGGTGCTGAGATGGAGATTAAATTTTAAGGTATTGTGGAAGCAGATGCCATCTTTGAGCACACATTCTAAAGAAACCCAGTTACTGTCATTCCTTCCACGGAATTCAACGTCTGTGTTCGTAAGATCAGGGTGGAACATTTTGCTGTGTGATTTACAGACCAAAACGGTGGAAATTGTTAATTATCAGGGTCGAGGAGGTTCCATTTCTTGGGAATCTAGCAAAATAGTTCCTTACTTTCTACCATCTTGGCCACACGCATCCTGTGCCTCGTGATGACATGAAACAAGGGAATTTTAGGGACTTATTTACTTCTATTTTGATGGAACAGAGAATTTTAGGGTCTTGCTTTTAACACATATGCTCATAGTAGTAGGACCTTCACTTCTCTTATAGATTCGGTGGTGTACATGCCGGTAGGTTGGTGTTTTGTCAAACAATGAAAAATATTACCTTTTTGCTCATGTTTTTTAGGTCTTTCCCTAGAAGAAATGAATATAAATTTGTAGGAATGTTTCTGGTGCATATTAGGGATCTTGTGGAACTTCTAGTATGAATACGGGTAAAAGCCCTAATCATTTTTGGGTCCTTTAGTGCTAACTAAGTATGAAAGCAAGATTGTTTTGGATTTTCTTTTTTATTTTATTTTTGTTTTGAAAACTATTTTATAAAACAATATTTAATCTGAGTACTTTAAGGTAATACTTTGTTTGTTTTAAGAGGGAAATAGAGAAGTAAAGTATAAGGATATAAATTATAGTAAACAAAGAAAGTAAAATAGAAAGCTTGTTTGGATGGACAAAAACGCAAGAGTAAAAAATAAGTAATTTTATCTAGTTGGAGCAGTGTAAAGAATAGAAAAAAAAAAATAAAAAAAATTACAAGATATAGAAGTTTTTATCATTATATATAAATGTAAGAAAGAATATGATTGAGTAGTAAAAAGTCTAGGGGATGAGGAGATATATAAGGTTTTCAAACGCTATTTTTATTTATTTATTTAAATTGCTGTTGTGTTAAAGATAACGGGATTCTTCAAATGTGTCCGAATATTACTCGTTGTCGAACTGAATAGCAGTACTGATAATGTTGTTTTTAAAGGTTTTTAAATGCTGTTTTTTTTTTATTTTTTTTTTTTTTTTTTTTTAAGTTGCTGTTTCTTTAAATGCTGTTTTATTTTACTTTTTCTTATCTCTACTCTTTAAGTCAACGGCTGACCAAATTGCATAACAATCTACCATAATTAATGAATTAGTGGAAGCTTTCAAACTTACAGCACTTATCATAATACCATGTTCTCCCATTTGTTTTCAATTTATTATAATACCATGTTCTACCATAATTAAGAAAGTTTCAATTTTAGTTTTTTAATCATGCTCTCATTTATGCTTACTTTAAAACTTAACATATTAGAAACAATAGCTAATGTCTATCATATTAGAAAGTTCAAACATTAATTACATTTCTTAATTCATGCCTTTTTTTAAGTAAAGAAATGAAAAAAAATATAAAGGGAATAAAATGGAAGAGGCCTAATTCTTAATAAGAATAAGAAGATATTGTTAGATGTGACAGATAGATAAATAGAGTTACCTCTTTAGATTATTATAAAATTGCAAGTATTAATCGATTACTCAGTTTGGCAAACTCGTTCATTTTTTTATCATAAAAGTTATAGTTAATGAGTTTTCAAAGTCTAAGCGAACATTAAAAAATCATATGAAATAAAATCATGGATACCTGTAATGTCATGAACTAATCTGGGCCCTTCCCTTAGTAAAAGAATATATCAAAATTCATTTTGTTTAGTAACAGGTTAAAATAGAACTCGAAAGTAATAAAATAAACCGAAAAAGCAAGTAAAGCCGTAATGTCCATGAACAATGTCTTTTGTTGATAGAGGTATTGGTGAAATTCCTATCTTTCTAGGTACAAAATCTTATCATCCTATGAAAAAGAAGGTACCAATGAGTGACAAATGTGGAGAAAAAGGACGGGGAAATTTGTAGGGAAAAGGACTTGTATCCTTTTGACTCCCACCCAAAAAGCTAGGTCTACTATGACATCCCCTTCTCAAAGAAAGGTAAATTTCTAATGAATACAATATTCTTTGTGGAAATCAATGCAGAAAAAAAAATCAGTTTCCCCGTTATAAAACCTAACTAAAAATGATTTAATGTCTGGACAATGGTGAGTGGCATTGGGTGAATTCTGCTACGAAATCTGTCCGTCAGGGCGTGGCAAGAGAAAACTAAAGCCAGTGTTTTCACGTAATAGTTGTGGGGGGTCTAAATCAGAGACATCTATCAGTTCCTTCGACTTCGCCAAATCATCGACAGAAAACGGAATGCTGCAAAATATGCTTACACGCGGTAAATAACAATGTCAAATAAACTAAGTATGAGAATTATTGGTCATTCATGGAACATTAAATGTGAGTCAAATAAAACATTAATAAGAGTTTTAAAAACAAGATGAAAATCTGAACAACTTGTATTTCATGGTTCTTACCTTGAATCATCATCCAACAGGAAAGAATTACTGACTGCATTATTAGAATCTTCAGTCATCAACACTCTCATATTGGATATAACCTGGAAGAAAACAAAGATACGCAAAAGCTCAGCATAAGTGTACGTCTTCGATATGAAGTTATCATGGCTTTCAGGCATAGTTTGAGTGATAGTTTGAAGACATACATCAGGGGATACGCTATGTGTGCCATATTTGTCATCCCAGTACATGGTGCCTATCCGATATAGCTGCTGTATGCTGAGGACCTGTGAGTAGTGAAGAATATTAGGTATTCGGGAAAGTGAATTTTAAAGTAGAAAGTGAAAGATGGTTTAACTTACTGGGCACAGGTCATGACTTATTTCTTGCAGCGTTTTCCTTGGTTTCTGATGTATGACCTAAATTGGGAACACCAGTTTTTAAAATTTACTATCTGACCATTAGAACAAGTACCATGCAGATGGATACAGGCAAGATAGATACCAAAAATCCAATAGCCTGTCTTATATGTCTGAGCTCATCCCATGCCGAACCACAGTACTGCATCCCCGAGAGAGAAGGGAGAGGGGTGAGGTTAGTATTAAAAGAGAATTGCAAAGCATAACAGCACTGTAAAGTAATGCACCTCATCTGTGGCGCTACAGCACCAATCCTCCAATTCACTCAAACCAGATCTCACATATTCTCCATTACTAAATGAGCAGCACTCCCGTCTTAGAAGAAGACTATAAAAAAAATGAAGAAGCGAGATTATAAAAATGAGAATTAGATTTCCAGAACCCCGATACAACGGAAGTCGAAAAGACTAACCTGTTAAAAAGTTGGACGTTGATGAAAGAAAAAATTTGAGTGAACACCTTACGAACCAAATATGGGGGAACCTGCCAAAATGAAGCAGAGGTTAGATAAAGCCGAACAAACATATTTTACTCCAACAACACTAAATAATACATGAATAATAATAGCTCACCAAAGAAAAAATGAACACAAAATGATGGAAATAGATAAAATACATTTACCTCCTCGAGTATCACAAAATCATGTAGCACAATTCCGATATATACTAGCTCCATTTTATATAACATTTCAAAGACAAAAATATCACTGTAAAATTAAAAAAACAAATGTTTTTTTCCCTAGTGTTGTTATGTGTTTATTGAAAAGTCAAGTGATCATCTAAGTGACCCTTGGCATATGATATAATGTTGACATGCGAAGCTTTGAAAAGTTTTGCAAAATCTCTAAAATAAATGTTATTTACCTTAATATCAATATGAGGAATAAAGAATAGTAAGTTTAAATTAAAAAAAAAAAGATCAAAGACTATTTTATAGAGATCAAAATTAAAGCTTACTTATTTTACATTAAATAAACATTGTTAAGCCTATTGGAAATGAGAAAACAAAATGACTAATTTAGGAGACAAATGGAGATTGTGTATTTCATTATAAAGCCTATGATTTCATTATAAATTATAATAATGTATTTAGTATGACGTTCGTTTATCTATGCGCAGAGCCAGAACTCCATTGCTAGCAAAATTTGTTGTGAGAAAGCACCGGTTAAAAAAGAAGATAAGGGGATAAAGTCAAACGATGTTGGACTAACATGATTTGCTTTCAAAGTAGTCAAGAAGTTCCCAAGGCTCTTAACTATCCCCTGCCAGTGAGCAATCAAAGCTTTCTGGGCTTCAGTGTTTGCAACTGAACGTGATGATCCCTTCACCAAGCTCGCTCTGGATGTTCTAGGTGCCTATCTCATCATGTCCAAACGGTACACATTGAATCAGTGAATTTAAAAGGCAATGTAGAATGGAAAAGACTTATAAATTTACTTGGTAGTAATGGCGAAATTGTTATACCTGGATGCATAATCCAAGCAAGGGAGAAATTTCTTTCTTCAAGTTATCTCGAATCATTCCATATATCTTTTCCACATAAGCTGTAAGCTGCTGTTTGAAAAGAAGAGCAGGGTACTTGGCTTCAACTTTTAACGTATCTACACCGCTCATGCTACCATTGATTAGGGGAAGAGTGACTCCTGCTGGAGTTCCACGGAAACTCTGAAACAAAGGTCACAAAACTTTAGTTGTCTAAAGATGGAAAGTTTTGAACTGGACTTAATCCGTTTAAATAAGTAGTTGAATTTACATGTGTCACCCTCCCGAACAGACTCCCTGATGAAGATCGACGACGTTGAGGAGCCATTCCAGCTGCACCACTTGCCTTTAGTGTGCGCTGTAGTAACAAGACAAGTGTAGAGGCATTGGATAACCAATAAGCCAAGACCTCATTATTATCCTGCGTCTGATGTCAAATAAAACTTATTAGTGACAATAAACATGCTAAAGGAGGAAAAAAAGGAGAGAACTATTACACCAGTTTAGCATTTTACACCTCAACTGCGTGACCAATTGTTTGGATTAGACGATCAAAAACGCTAGTACGGTCCACTTCAAATGATCTCCAATGCAAGAGGCATTTGTAAACGATACAAGTAGCAACTGGTCTGTTCCCAGAAAACCCCAGGTTTTGTTGTATGCATCTAATGAGTAACTCTTGATTCTCCTGTTGTTTCTCATTAAGTGACTTCTGTGGTTTATCCTCCACTTCAGGATGTTCCCTATGGTTCATTGATGTGCTATGCATATCCTGATTAGTTTATAAAGTGAGAAAGAAAATAAGTCAAATACTCATATACATATCCAAGAAAAAGTAACAGATTTAAAAAAAAAAAATAGTTACCAAAGTTGACTTTGCTTCCGTTCCAATATGTCCGCCATCTGGTCGCTGTAAACAGACAAGAAAATGTCATACCCGCTTTTTACATTTTATCAAGTTTATGAGATTCATTTCAAAGAGTACCTGTATAACTGATCTAGAGCGTCCTGAGAGGAACTTATTGGGTGTCATCGACACAGCTTGTTGACGTAGAACTTGATTTTCTGATTCTGAATTAGCAACTTTCTCTTCTAGCCTAATCAAAGAAATGAGATTTTGGTCATTCATCTCACCAAACTAAGTGTAGATACATACCATCCATATATTACTTTTCAAGATAAGATTTTAAAAAATCAGTTATAAATTTATCCGAATAGAATAACAACATTAATAATAACTAATTTTACTCAAATAGGAAGAGAGAGAGATAGAAAGAATAATGTTTGATCACTTTACCAATAATATTATCATACTTCTCGTGAAAAAGAAACTCCAGAAAGAATTAGGTACACTCTAATCCAATGTTTTCCTTGTTGATTAGCATGGGAAAACGGTGACATTAAGTTTAATTTTTATTATTTATATTACCTGGTCAAGGATTCTTGTAGCTGACGAACCTTCTTCTCTGTGTCTTCCAATAATTTACTCTTTTCTTCACAATAAGCTTGGGACTCTTTATATTTCATTTCAAAGTCATCAGCTTTCTGTTTCTCTGACTCAAGGGAGGTCTGAGAAGATAAATCCAATTTAGATGAGATAACCATTATAAAAGAAGAACTTAAAAAGAAAGTATGCTCCTTAGGCATAAACATTTAATCATTCTTATTATTGGAGATTGCATACCAACTAAAGATATGACCAAATTATAATATATAAATGAATACAAACCTCACATTACAAATTAGTTTTGTAAAATTAAATTAGATTTAAAACTCACAATTTCTGGGATGGTATCTGATACGAACATAAAGTTGGAAGGGCATATTAGTAAGATTCAAAATGTTTGAGAGGAAGAAGTGAAAACCCATTTCATGGGGACCACATGCACACACACTGATTTTCCTGATAACAGAATTGCTTACGTGGCAGGGGAAGGGAATGTAGGGAAACTTTTACGTTTTGGCGAGAGAATAGGAAGTACAAGGGTAGTATTTTGTGTTGGGATTTGGAAATAGGACCGACGTTGTCTTTGTTACTTTTTTTTTTCGTTGAAGAAATAATACAAGGGGTTCCCTTTCATTACTTTTCTGTATTTTTTGATACCTATTAGTATCAAAGCCAAGTTAGGCCTAAAACACACACTTCCAAAATTTATATTCCTTGGTCTAGTAATATGTCAATTAAAATATTTACATGACTCTAACAACCAAAGCTTTTAGGATGATTGGGCTTCAATACAGTATAAAACCTTCCACGATCAATAAGTGAAGTTGGCCTGCATTGTCTACATTTGAAGTTCAAAGGGGTCTTGAAGGAATGTGTTGCAAAGATATACGAAAATATTGTATCGATGAAAATCAGGAACTAGACTCCTTATTTGTTCCCTTAATGGTTCCATTATTGATTATAAATAAAGAATCATGAGTGGTCTAAACACACATTTAAGTTAATACTTTTCTTACATATTATGAACTTTAAGATGATTAGTTTTTTACATTAACCATCTGATGTTCATCAATTATGAATCTATTTCGTCAATGTCAAGTACTTATTTGAATAGATCGCACAATGATATCAACTTACCTTTTGTTTGTCATAGCTAACAAATGGGAACAAATATTGTTTCTCCCCTTTATACTGAAGATCCAGTGAAACTACTTTCATTCTCATATGAATGAATACGCTGAACTCTGAAGTGCACTGCAAAGGTCTTTAATGAGATGCATAATTTAGCTGTGTACTAGTTGGTCTATAAAATGTCACTACGAATTAGGGGCATTCTAGGAAATAAGAGCATCTTATGTGCAGTCCATCTTTTTAATGTTGTTTTTCTTTCCAAGTACCCTAGATATTTTGTATAGTTAGTTTTAGTGCATCTTCCCACTGAATAATCAAACCATTGCAATTTTTTTCTAGCCGTAGCTAAAATATGCACATTCCTTATACTTTGTTGAAATTCGTGCAAATCAACCAATGAAAGGTAGTAAGAGAGGCAAAAGAATTGATGAACCACTCCACGAATGATACAAGTGTGTGTTGAAGCATATATTGTCTACACAATATTTAATTATTACTAAGAAGCATTTTCTGCAGAAATACAAACATGGTTGAAACAGAGATTAAGTGCTGTAAAATCAATTTTTCTTACCTTTAGATTCTCAATTTCCACTGTTAGTGATTCAATCTTCTCGGTGTCTTCAACAATAACCTGTGTTTCTTGAACAACAGGGGGTGCTTCTTCAATAGCTTTCTTTGCAGCCTCTCGCTCCTTTATAAGCAATGCATTGGTTTCATCAGCTTTGTTCTGCAACTCCTGCAGTGAATTCTGCAGTTTTGCTATCTCTTGTGCTTTGGATTCTTCTAGGTTGCTCTACAGGATTCCAAATAGTTTTCTTTAGGGCTGTCTTATGCTGAAATTGATCTTCCAAAATTTATGTATCTGCAAAGTGTATATCTCACCCTTAAACTTTTCTCTAGTTGAAGACGCCAAGTGAGTTCCTCCACTCTTTTTTCAAGTTTGTCCTTTGCCTCTTTAAGTGCACCGGTTTCTCTTGCAGCCTAGAAAATGGACAGGAATGTTAACAGGGAGTAGAAAGAGAGATATCAAAGAATTAGGAATAATAAAGTGTGGTTTGTGGCTTTGTGCTACTTTAACATTAAAAAACGAGTCATATAGGAGCAGCTTAATTGGTTTCATTCTATCATTCATAAAACTACCAAAAAGAAAAAGGATTGTACGTGTCACGTGATGGGATATTTTTTCCTCTGTTCTGTAGAAGATTTATTTTACGTCTACCACATTTCATATTAAAGATATGATTAACAGAAGTAGTTAAAATAGAAAATAGAATGAAAATGAAATTTTTGGCTCCTATAATAAGAAATGAAGGTAAAATCCAATTTCTATTTTGTATAGAGGACAATTTTTATCTTGTTTTCCCTTTATCATGATAATAATGATGATAAACAAATATATGAACGTTGTATAAAACTATAAACCTTTCTGTTATTATGAAACTTGCTTTTGTAACACAAAACATCAGATATTATATTTTTCCTTCTGTGACTTCAATTATATAGGTTGGATGCATTTGTACTTTCATTGTCCTGTTTCTCAGGATTTAGATGGGATGGTTAAAAAGGCAATGGAAAATAAGAAACTTACCATTTTCAGTTTCCTAAGTTCTCTCCTGGCCATGTGACCCCTCCATCGGCATTGTGTGACAATTGAAACTTTCTTGAGCTTCTTATAATATGAAGCAGCTTTGTGGCACCGCCACTGAGCCTGCAATTTTTCAAAAGTTTAAATATTTAATACTGACAACCCTTGTCAATGTTTCTAATCATATAGCAGTCAGCTATGACCTGAATAATGATGGAAGCCTTAGCCTGTTTCCTAAATCTGAACTCCTTGAGGGAAGCAATTGCCCTTAAAGCCGTTTGCACAGAAAGTACTGATGCTTTGAGTTTAGTATAGGATTTCATAGATTGATATCTACGTATATTCTTCTGAATTTTCACTGCAGCTGCATCCTTCCTCAATTTGTTATAGAATTTGAATGCAAGTCTTCCTGCAAAACATATTATGAATGTGAAAAGCCTGTACAGAACGGAGACCGATTAAGCAGCAAGATGTCCTAGATAACTGAAGCACACCATTCTATTTAGGGAAGTCCATACAATATTAACCTATCCTAAAAAATTATTTCGGTTGTGCCTTTTATTATATTTCACCTCTCCAAAGAGACTGCAGAATTGTAGTGTTCTTGCGTAGTGCAAGATAATGTTTACGAGCTTGATGGGTTCGTATACGCCGTTGAATAGTTTTTGCTGCGGTACCAAGCATTTGAGCTCTCCGTGCATCTAGTTCAGCCATCTGGCCTGCTCTTAGGAAAACCTTTGTTTGTCCAATCTACACAATTGATAGCTAATCAAATGAACTTTGTGCCATTGAATGCGAGTGGAGCATAACAATATACATATATAAATGTTATGTAAATGCACAATACCATTGTTGGCATTATTTAATTATAGTCAAAAAGAGGTATTATATATTAATGATACCATATCCATGAATTCTAGTTGTTGCTAAGGTCATACAAGCTTCAATGATATTTAAAAATGAGAAGAGTGAAATAATAAGGTGTAACATTTTGAAGTACCTGATATCCTTTAAGCCCTGCTTTTTCCAAAATCTTTTGGCAAACAGTCTTCTCATCATGACTGCCCATAGGTGAAAAAACAGCAGTTTAGCACTCAAAAAATTTGGAACCAAAATGTTGGTTGTAAAGACCAAAATCCTTCTCCTTTTGTACAATGGAAATACAAGAGTTCTTACTGTGCTTCTGTGATCTCTGGAGCAAGAAGGGAAAATCGGTTTATAAATTCAAAGAAAGCGCGGCGGGTAGGGTAGCCAGCACAACTGATTCTGATTGCCTCTAAAACACCCTGTATGCAAGCATTAGAGACCACCGAAGAAAGGTTGAAAATGTGACTATACCAGGATCATACTTTTGTACAAGCCATCACACAGATTGAAGTAAAGGAGGAATATCAAGTTATATTTTCAAACCATACTCACACCACAGCGAAGTTGCTGCATGACATTGGAATTCTCAAAAATTGCAGGCTTGAGGAGGTTGTTTGGTTTCACACATCTAACGTAATGAGGCTCTGTAGAGCTTAGTGTTTCCATTAATTGCTGTAGTTGCAGCTGCACCATTTAGGATAAGAAAGCACGGTTAGCTACATGATTAAAATATTACAGTTCAATTTGTAAGCCCTGACGTGGGTACATGTTGATGCATGATGCTCTTTTATTTTTGTTGACTAAATCCATACGTATAACAATGAAGACCAAGAAAAGAATGACACCTTAAATCGAGAACCAATTGAAGAAAATTTAGAGGATTTAGATGTCTCCTCTGGAAGTGGAGGAAAAAGGCCTGCTACAAATGGACAATTGGAAGCACTCAATAAATCTTGATGCTCAGCAACCACATAATCTTTGTTTTTGTCTAAAAACTGATCAGACTGGTAGTGCACCTGCAAATTTATGACAGTAGAAATGAGTATACAAAGATTTCTCATTTTTTTGCTGAAGTTGGTGCTGAGATCAAATAATACCTCGCCAGCATAATGAGAAATAATGAAATCTGTTCGAGATAATTTTGGCTTAATAAAGCGTTTGTGAGTCTTAAATGTTTGATAAAGTTTGTTTGAAAATGTTTCATGTGTGGACTTTGGAAACATACTGCAAGAAAAGAGGGGGAAGTTAGAACGAAGGAGTTATCAATATCTTTGTATCAAAGACGTTTTAAAACAATACGACAAAAGCTGGTTCATGTCGCCACAAGGAAAGGGATACAATTTAACTAGCAAGGTATAAATCTCCATCCTTTAATGAAGAAATTCAGGGGAGAAAAAATATTTTACCAAGCCTCATCAAGGAGTGCAATTACTCCTCCAGGTTTCTGTAAAAATGAAAAACAATGTAAGAGATTAGTACAAAAAGAAAGACAACTGGAATGATAACCTGAAAAAGGGATTGAATTTAGGCAGACTGCAAAATAACCCAAATTACAACCAAGTGAAAGACCAATCAGTCACAGCGGTTAATTTAAGAGATTGCATGCGATACACAATAGGGCTCTTGTGTTCATGTTCACTCTTACTCACACCCCTTCTCTTGCTTCTCCTCCTTTACAAATGTTGCCAGTTGTGATGTAAATCTTTAGTTGATATATGGCGATTGGGATTAGCAGAATTTCATTATTTAGAGGAAATGCATTGTCCCACAGAATAGATTGTGGAATGGGATTTAATAAGACAATAAGCGTATCAAACGCGTAGTAGCAAGATCTTTCTATTTCATTAAGTTTCGGAACATAGAAGTTGACTACTTTCAAACTAAAAATTCATAGTGAGAAGAAAAAAAAAAGGATGGGACCTTTTCAATAAGGTCCAAGACATCTTGGTTGTCAACAAATTCAATGTAGCTCCAATTGATCTGCTCCTTCGTGTATTCTTCTTGCTCCATCTTAAACACGTGCTGGAATTCATCATAAAAAGTATTTTAAGCAGGGAAAAGATGGTCATAAGAAAACATAAGTGCTTATCACGGTCTGAGATGTTGCCTGATTGAAATGTTGCTGCAGCTTCTCATTTGTGAAATTAATGCAGAACTGCTCAAAACTGCAGAGCATGATAGGCTGAAAATAAGTTGCAAAGGACTGAAAACAAGCAAAGGTAGTTGCTTTCAATATTTTCACTACGAGGAGTGTTGGCAACACTCTTTCGAACACTCTCCTTATTATTGGGTTGAATTGATTGAAAATCACAGTCTTAGATGGTCCCACTCCAAAATCTGGAGAGAGACTCCTTTTATGAAAAGTAGAACCCACCAAAAGTTGTGATTTCCAATAAATCTTAATAAATAATAGTGTTGCTAGCATTTCTCTTTTCAACAATGTGAAGTACTTGTATAGATGCGCATGCTTCTTCTTCTGAATTACATATTACCTGTTAGATTTAAAGCTTTCAAAACCATAGATATCAAGCACCCCAATCAAAGATTTAGAACTGGCGTCCTGTCCAATTGAATTATTAATCTTGTTCACCAACCTGTTAACCACCACATAAATGAACCCAATATCAAAACCAGAATCCTAGATCCTTTACCTTGCTGTATTTTGTGCGTTCATTTCCCATTTTCAGCATCTTACCAGTCAAAGAGCCTAGAATAAATTGTTTTTGCCAAGCCATCTCTGCTGACTGCTGCACTTTGGGGATCAAGGCTTCGTTTTATAACTTCCTCAGGGGTGATCATGACACGCTTACATAATGCATCTTCCAAGGAACCAGCATCGCACCTAATAAAGTGGGAAATCCAATGATGATAATCATCTTAAAGGCAGATCAAAATCATATGGGTATGGGGAGTAGCAATACAGAGGAATTCATACATAAGAAGCTCGGCAGTTGTTTTTAAGTGGAACTTGGCTTTATCATCTTTTGGAACTGATGAATCAACATCCTTGCCTTTTGCAAACTCAATATTCCCAATATGAAGAATCGCAGCAACAACTCTGAAAATTGCTTCCTTACAGAAAAACGGCAAGAAGTAGAGAGGTAAGAACCGCGAGGATAAATTTTGTATTTTCTAGCCAAAAAGAAGCTGAATTCATGCTCATGCAAAAGAAATACCTGCTCCTTTTGGCTTATTCCAACAATATCCATAGCTCTCCTGGTAGCAAGATACTCGCGAGCATCACTTATATCAGCCAGGTCATAGCATTTTGACTGGTTAAGGTAATGAAACGTTGCAGGACTTCCTAATTTGTATTTATCAATTTCCTGTTAGCAAACATTGCAATGAGTTTACATAATTAAAACAAATTCCTCAAAAAGTAGATTATGCAGCAAGTAACCTCCTGTGGTGCAGCACAAAGAAAATAAAAGCAGTGATAGTTGCGTTCAGGATCATTAATCTGGCAGACCCGAGATCTCTCCAGAAGGTATGTTCGAATGGCTGCTCCCGAGATTCTACCACTCTTGTCAAATTGGATCTCAACAAATTTACCAAAACGACTGCAAAATTAAGAAAAGGAGAATTTGAAACTAATTTATCGGTAAGAAGTGAAAGTGTATAGAATATATTGGTGCAATAACTAGATGATAATTTCATTAAACTCAGGCTATTAAATAGCAAAAACAGATGCATAATGTATACTCAGTTATGCCTACAAAATAGGAACCACTATTATGCCTAAAACAAAGGAAAATATCCCTACAGATCAAGGATTTATTAAACTGATAAAACTTAAACATAATAAACCCATTTCATTCTCTCCCTTAAACTGACTGCAGTATGCAATCAGTTTATTTCAGCAAAGTCAAACATTCCCATATTCTTCCTATGTTTATGGAAAGCCTCAAAGTTCAAGGCTTTAGTCATTAGGTCTGCAACTTGTTCCTGACTTTCACACTACACCATCTCAACTTCTTTGTCTTTCACGAGATCCCGCAAGAAATGAAATCGCACTCTGATATGCTTGCTTCTTCCATGCATAACAGGATTTTTTGAGAGCTTAATGGTTATTATCACACATAATTCTGGTGCTGTTTTGAGATTTAGTTAAGAACCTTAAAACTCTTTTTGTCCATATGGCTTGACATGCACAACTAGCAGCAGCGACAAATTCTGCCTCTGTGCTCGAAAGAGTAACAATTGGTTGCTTCTTTGATATTCATGATATGCTCTTGAACTGAATAAGAATACATAACCAGATGTACTCTTAGAATCATCCTCGTCACCTACATAATCAGAATCTATGAAAGCAAGTAGATTTGCTTCCTCTCCCTTTCTATAGAATATTCCATAGCTAGTAGTCCCTTTTAGGTAGCGCAAATTCTCCTGGCAGCTTGCATGTGTAATTCAGTTGGCTTGGACATGTATCTGCTAATTAAGCTTACACTGAACATGATATTTGGTCGAGTAGCCGTTAAGTACATTAAGCTACCCACAATTTGTTTAAAGTAAATGTCATCCACAAGTATGCCATTAACATCTTTGTTGACCTTGCTGCCTGGGACAATTGGACTCTTCACAGGTTTGCTTTCAAACATTGCAAACTTTTTCAGGACATCATTGGCATATTTTTGCTGACACAAAAATATTCCTTCTGGTTTTTGTAAGACTTCAATTCCAAGGAAGAACCTCATCTTCCCTAAATTTGTCATATCAAAAGTATGTGTCATACACTTCTTAAAATTAATCATCATACTCACATCATTATCGGTATATATCAAGTCATCAACGTAGATGCTGACAATTAATAAGTTCTTCTCAACGCCCTTTTTGATGAATAAGGTTTGTTCACTGGGACATTTTTGAAAGCCATTCTACAAGAAGTGTGCTTCTATACGGCTAAACCAAGCTCTTGGAGCTTGTTTTAGACCATACAAAGCTTTGTGTAGTTTTTAAACCATGTGCTCCTTACCCTTTTTCATATATCCCTTTGGTTGATCTACATACACGTCTTCATTCAACTCCCCATACAAGAAGGCAGATTTAACATCTAGTTGAAAAATGTCCCACCCTTTGCATGTTGCAAGAGCCACGATCAACCGTACTGTGTCCAATCGTATAACGGGTGCAAAAACTTCAGAGAAATCAATTCCATGTTGTTGTGAATAACCTTTGGCTACTAACCTTGCTTTATATTTATCAACTTCTCCCATTTCGTTCAGTTTGGTTTTGTAAATCCACTTCACTCCAATTGTTTTTGCTCCAACCGGTAGATCCATCAATTCCCAAGTGTGATTCTTTTCAATTGATTGGATTTCACTATCCATGGCTTTTCTCCATTTTTCATGCTTGATTGCATCTTCAAACAACACTGGATCATCATTGGTGACATTTTGGACCATGTAGGTTGTTGCCTCTTCTCCTTTTTCTTCACTTAAACCTGCACCACTGACATAATCTTGCATCCAAGTTGGTTGCTGTCGCTCTCTTCTTAGAATTGCACCAGTTTCACCATCATCGTCGAGTTCTGTGTTTTCTTCAACTTCATCATTGTGTTGTTGTTCACCTTCATCACTACGGAGCTCATCATCACTCCACACCAATTCAGTTCCAACTTTTTTCTTCTTCAAACATGACATCTTTGCTAATCACAATTCTCTTGGTTTTAGGATCAAACAACTGGTAAACTTTGGATTCATCACTAACACCTAGCATGATACAAGGAAAACTTTTATCATCAAGTTTACCTCGTGTTGCATCTGGTATGTGAACGTGAGATAAGCATCCCCAAACCCGAAGGTGTTTAATACAAGGTTTGATCCCACTCCAAGCTTCTTGTGGTGTGACATTTTTGACCGCATGTGTGGGACAACGATTCAGCAAATAGACGGCCCAATTGACAGCTTCAGGCCAAAAAGTTTTAGGAACACTTCTTGTAGATAACATACATCGCACCATATTCATAATGGTCCTGTTTTTACGTTCAGCTACTCCTGTTTTGTTGTGGCGTATAGGTTGTGGTAAGCTGCCATTTGATACCATTTTCATCATAGAATGATCTGAAAGCAAGGGAATTAAACTCCCCTCCTTATCTGTTCGAAGACACTTGATAGGTGCTCCCACCTCCTTTTCAACCATGTTTTTATATGACTTGAAATGTTCGAAAGCTTCAGATTTCTCAACTAGCAAATATACCCAACCTTTACGACTATAGTCATCAATAAGGCTAAAGAAATACCTTTTTCCACTATTAGAGATGGGTTCTATGGGTCCACAAATATCTGCATGTATGAGCTCTAAGATGGTGCTTGCATGCCATTTGCTTGTCTTAGGAATTGGAGTGCGATGCTGTTTGCCAGTGAAACAATCAGAGCAAGCAATAGCCGTGAAGTCAAGTGTGGGTAGACCATGCACCATATTAAGTGTTTGTAGTGTCTTCAGGCCTTTGTAGTGTAGATGACCAAACCTTTGATGCCAAAGGTTAGTGATATCAGCGGTAATATGTAAGCAGTCATCAGTGGGAGATGGTGTGGTGTAGCTTTCATCAAATAGAATGAACATGCGATTTGAGGTCATGTTTGTTTGAACAATCAAACCTTTAGATTGGTGATAAATACTACACTTTCCATTTTGTATGAGAATGGAAAGCCCTCGTTCCTGCAGTTGCCCAATACTCAACAAATTTTTGTGAAGTTCAGGGACATAGTAAACATTTCGTATCAGAAAAGTTGTACCATTAAAGGCTAATCTGACACTTCCTGTGCCAACAACCGTCATGCGAGAATCATTGCCACATTTGACAAAGTGTTTTCCTTCATTAATCAACTCCACGAAAGCACTCTTATCACCACACATGTGGTTAGAACACCCAGAATCCAAGAACCATGCAACTTTTTTATTGATTGGTTCATCAATAGTGGCCATCAAAATCAGCTCTTCAGTGTCATCTAGTTCGGCATAATTGGCTTCCTTATTCCATTGGGGACATTCATACTGGAAATGACCCAATTTGTGGCACTTGAAACACTCTACAGTAGCCTTAGAGAAAGATTGTCTTCCTCTCCCACGTCCACGACTTCGGTTGGGCACTCTACCTCTACCTCGACCTCTACCACGAATGCTTTCTGATGTTAATACTCATTCGTCATGTCGGTTAATTCGTTTGAATTTTTGTTCATGAACCACAAAAGTGCTTTGTAGTTCATCAACAGACATGGTCTCTGTGTCATGCGATTCTTCAATAGAAACTACTACGTAAGTGAAACGATTTGTCAAAGTGCGGAGTATTTTTTCAACCACCTTGGAGTCGGGCATTGTTTCACCATTGCTGCGCATCTTATTCGCTACTGCCATTTTAAGCACCTCGAACTCCCGTCTCAATGCATTGAGCAAGGATTTCTTAACGCGTGCATTACCTCCAAACTTTCGTTTTAGTGAGTTCCACACAATCTTGGACTTGCGTCTGTCTAAGATTTGCTCAAAAACAGTCCGATCAATAGCTCGGAAAAGGTAATGTTTTACCTTATGATCATCGAGTCTAGTGTTCTCCAGTTGTTCGTCAGTCAGAGCAACACCCTCATCTGGTTCTTCAACACCAATTTTGACAAGATCCCAAAGCCACTTGGCACGTAGGAGATTCTCCATTAACTCACTCCAATGATCATAGTGTTGACCATCGAAGTGGGGAATTTTGGTGGACAATTTTTCACTTTGCATGATTGAATCTTGTTGTTCTCACACGTTCTCACAAAAACTGCAGCTTGCGTATCAGGCCTTGTAGAGCTCTGATACCAATTTGAAAGTGTATAGAATATATTGGTGCAATAACTGGATGATAATTTCATTAAACTCAGGCTATTAAATAGCAAAAACAGAAACAAACTCTGCATAACGTATAGTCAGTTATGCCTACAAAATAGGAACCACTATTATGCCTAAAACAAAGGAAAATATCCCTACAGATCAGGGATTTATTAAATTGATAAAACTTAAACATAAGAAACCCGTTTCAAGAAGTTGAACTTAAATACGCATCACGTAGCAGTCAATGTTTCAATTTGAAAAGAAAAATTGATGAACAGAAAATAAGTTAATTGTTGTTATTAACATATTATATTCTGGCAGTATTATATAGAACTGGGGGATTGAAATGAGACAAAATGGAGACTATATCAGATCAGGTTATGGAGGAGAGTGAAACACAAACAATCCGTTATTGCCCACATGTCACAAACACAACAAAAATAATCTATACATCAGGGTTCTCGGAGAAGTAAAACAAGGGTTTATTTACTTCCCAGCTGTAAGACTTGCCTGGAATTGTTATTCCTGACAGTTTTAGCATTGCCAAATGCTTCCAGAACTGGATTTGACTGCACTCAGATCATTTAACACAGAAGTCTTAAATGTGTCAAAGTTTAAGACAAAAAGAAGGGGAGAATATCATAGCTTGAAATAAAAGGATAAACACTTATTAGACTTAAAAAAGGGTAATTTGTTCAATCATACTTCAAGAACTTGTTGCTCAACAGTTCGACCTTCAGTGGCAGCCCTACCACCTAAGAAGGCAAGATATCTCATAAGCATTTTTGTAGTTTCAGTTTTACCAGCTCCACTTTCCCCACTGACCAAAATTGAATTGCTTTTTCCTTCGTGAATCATTGCCCTAGTATTAATGAAATCATCAGTCTAAATTTGGTCAGTGAAAGAATCCGAACGTAGATAAATAGAAGAGTTTAGATTACCTATATGCAACATCAGCAATGGCAAATACATGAGGACTTAACTCTCCAAATGGTGCTCCCTTGTATTGTAGCATCATGTGGGAATCATAAATATGAGGTAGCCTTTGGAATGGATTTATTGCAATCAGAATATTACCAGTATATGTCTGCAACGGTAATTAGTAAAATAGGTAACAACTTGTTGGACTAATAAATAGTGCTGGATTATATCATATTAAAGGGAAGAGAGACATACATATATTTCATTCAATTCATATCTAATTTTTAAGTTCTGCAGGACTCCGGGCTCATGCAAATATGAAAGCTTAGTCATATCATCCACTCCACCTGCAGGAGCTTCCATATCTTTGGGATATAGTTTTGATAACTTTGTGACCACCTAGAAAAAATCAAAATAAAAACATGGGTAATGATTCATTGCCTTACTACAATATTGTGCACCTTTTACAAATCAAAAACAGGCAATAGAAAGACAATTTCTCCACAAAGGAATGCATAAAAAAATAATGGACGAGTATAATAAACAATTATTTGTCTAACTTCAGAAGAGAATCCCAAATGGTGATAACCCAAACAAAGTAGAAAAAAAGATAAGAAAACAAGAGACATGGCCATAATTTAGCTTACAAGCTCAACAGCTTTTATAATATTTTCAGGAAGTTAAACATTAACAACATTCCACAGACCCTCGAACATGTCTTCAAAGGATATAAGGGATGGCAATGGGACTCGGTGGGTGTGGGTTTGACTATCCCAACTTCATCTTTGAAGAAAAATTCATCATCATCCTCGTACTCAACAAATATGAAATTTTTATCTCATCCTATCAAGAAATAGGTCTACTTGTTCCCGTGCCCATACCAATTTCTTTATTGTTCCAAATATTAATTAAATAACTTTTTTACAAAAAATAAAAATCACAACAAAGGAAACATCATTCAGTATTTAATGTTAAGAGATTACATATTTTCTTTTCTCCAATGTCAAATACCCATAAAGAAATTATAATTATATAAATATCAAATAAGAGTATTAAGTAACAATAGGATAAATGTCAAATAATTAAAAAAAAGAGTAAAAATAATTAAATGTGTATCTTAAAAATAAGTTATGAAACCAAGGACCAAAAATAAGTTAAAAGTTTTTCATATTACAAATAAATTAAAGAGGTTTTGGCATTTTAAAGCAAGAACGGGTGTGAGGACTAGCACTGGTATTAGTATGGGGACAGGGATATTCCACAGATGGGGAAGATATCCCAGGACATGCTTGTCCCCGTTCTCGTATCCAATTTAAAAAGTCGGACATTACTCATACCCATATTTGTACCCGTCAATGCAAAGATTCTTTGTCAAAGTTGGAACGAGATCGAACAATATCTGCAAGAGAGGTTCATTTGTCATCCCTACATAAGGTACTGTGGTTATATATATATGTATGCTTATGTTGTTCTTGAGGTTTTGTGCAACGAGAGATGACATTGGGCAGTTAAGGAAGAATCTAAGGGCATATTTTGTCTTTCTAGGATCTATGTTATTACAGGTTGTTGCAAGCTCTTGTAAATTTTATGGATTCCTTTCTTTTTCCTCGTGTTAAAGGATCGGTGCTCCTTGTACAAAGTCTAAAACATGGAGTTTGCTTGCTGACAAAAAAAAATACAAAAATGGGAAGGTCAGAACAAATAAAGAATATTCATTGCTGGATCTCTTCCTTAAGGTTTAGTGGTTTCACTTTCTTTTTTGTTTCTGCATGCAATTGTAGTGCAAATTCAACTACAGACTGACAGTACCATTAACATAGAATGAGCACAACAGAGAAGTTAACCATTCTCATCACTGCTATTCGCTCTTTTATATCAACTAGGGGGTGATAGAAGAAACGAAGTGAACTGTCTGGCTATTTAGTACCTATGGAACTTATTCAAGAATGCAAAATAAGCACAAACCTTCTTTCCATTGGTTGTATCAATTTCAGCATCCTTTCCCTTGATATTTGATACCTGTCCATCAATCCAAGATACATCTGGATCTTCAACCCAGACATGAGAACCCACAGAAATATTCACTGGAGTCCCCTGCAGATGGAGATAAGAAATCATCATCTTATCAATACAAAAACCACCACAGAACACATGCAATCTATGATGGAGTCAAACAAATCCAATAAAGTTCTTCGACGCAAACTTTTAAACTATCCGAGGCAATGTTTACACATTATCCGTCCTTCGAATACACATCCAGAACAATTACTGAATTCAACCCAAAAAAGACGTTGAATCGATGCAAGCTTCTTCCTCGCAGTGTTACAATATATAATAACGGATACGAAAACGTGTTAAATAGAAAATGTAACACAAATTGAAATTGAACTATCGGTGCATCAACACAAGCATCCAAATGAAACATAGCATATAGTTTTGCGCACAAAACAGCAGCAGCATATCAAGCTAACAAGCAAGTGAATGACAAATAGCAAATAGCAAACAGTTATAGTGATGCAAGATTTTAACGAATTAATTGTGCGAATTATAAATTGAGAAAGGATTGAGAGTAATGGAATGGTGCAGAAAATAGAAATGCAGGTAGGTTAAGGTGAAGGAGTGCGACGTACCATTATTGAGGTGCAAAGCGGGGAGTGTCGGAGAGCTTAGGACGCATAAAGAGAAGTATAGAAGGGAATGGCGATGGCGTGGTTGAGGCGTGAGGAGAAGGAAGGAGAAGATGGAAGAGTGCGTGAGGTGAAGGTGGTGAAGGTGGTGGAGGTGGAGGTCGAAGTGAGAAGTGGAATGAGGATCGAATGGTTGTTGGAAAGGACGCGCCATTGTTCAACACCTCCTCCTGTAACTTCGCCACCTTCTTCTTCTTCCCTCTGCTTTCGCGCATTCAACTCTCCTCTCTCCCACTTTTACCGCACTCGGTCCCTTCTCTTCTCTTCTCTTCTCTATACTTTCATTCCTATAATGTCAAAATATTACAAAACAATTTTCCTTAATTTCAATTAATATTGGGAAAAGTCTTAATTTTCTACTGATTTTTTTTTCATTTTCACGTGTTTTTGTTTAATCTAAACAGTTTAACTTTTTTACTTTTATTTATAAAATTAATATTTTTGTTATAGTTTAATATTTAAAGAAATTTAGTGTTATAAAATAAGATATAATTAATGTTTATGATATATATTTTCACTCCAATATGATATAAAAAGTATTTGCAAAATGATCAATTCTATGAATCAATTAAATGACAAGGTGGGAAAAGGTGAAGTATTTAAAGTTGAGGCTACTGCTTCCTACACCCATATCTGTCTGCACCCCCTAAATTTGAATATCCTATTTTATCCTTCAGACAATGTTTAGATCATCTCTAATTTGAAATCCTCATTTTCACCGCACCTCTCTCCCTCTACCTAGGGATCACATAAGTACTCATGTTTATGGACAGATGAAATTTATAACAGATACTCGCAAGTATTTGCTACATGCAAATAACAAGTAGGTTTTTTAATACTAGTTTATAAATAGTTTGGATGGAACTATTGTACATATAGATATTTGTTACTCGTAAAAAATAATTTGTATTTTATTAGATTAAATTATATTTATATTTATTTTATTTTATTTTTTGTAATTTTATTTAAATTTAATTTTAAATATTTATAAAATATATTTTTTAAATATTTACGGGTATCCACGGATATCTGCGGATTTTAAAATACTCACAGGTATTTTTAAAATGGGTATCCGCGCAAGTAGCGGAGCGAGTAGTAGACAAATTTTTATACAGATCAGATTGCAGATCAGTATTATTCGTGTCCGACTTGACCCGTTGTCATTTCTACCTCTACCCTTAGCTCATTCCCTGTTCCTTTACATACAACATTTTCTTTTGTACCACACCTCCCCTTGACCTATTCTGGATTCATCGTTTCGAAACATATTTTTTTCTTTATTGTTAGATTTTGTTCTATACATGTGAGCACATTCACCCCAAATTAGTAAAGAAGAGGAGTAGAGCTCATGAATTGGACATATAAGAAGAAAAAATTAGGAAAAACATTTTCATATTCGAAAATACCTTCTCAAACCCAAATTTAGAATATAAAAATATTTTTCCTGATTTTTCTTCTTTCATGTAAAACTTAAGAGTACCACCAATTTGAGGAGAGGATGGATGTGTGCAAATGCATCAAACAAAATCTTCTAATAAGAAAAAATACGTTATGGAACATGTGTGCGCACGCTTCTAATCTATATTTTTATTTTTTTTATATCATATCAATATAATTTAATAAAAAAATTTAAAATAATATTTTATAAGATTCAGATTTGAATGTTATAATTCAGTTCTTAATCTTATAATGCATATTATACAAAATAGAGATATTTTTAATTAACTATGTATCGTTCTCGAAAAATAATTTTGGTCTTCGTAATGATAGAGATGGCAAAATGGGCCCGGCCCGATGGACCGGCCCGCCAACCCGGCTGAAAAAGTATGGGTCAGGCCACGAATTTCAGCCCGCCAGCCCATGACAGCCCGACCCGTCAAGCCCGCTGGCCCGTCGGGCCAGCCCACGGGTCAAAACGGGCCAGCCCGCGGCCCGTAAGACAAAAACAGGTGGAGGACACTGCGCACACACATACCCACAATTCGTTTTTCTTCTTTTCTTAATTTTTTCCTATTCCTTTGCCACCCTTTTTGTTATTCCCCGTGCAAACATCAAATCAAACCCATTTTTGTTATTCCTATTCCTTTGCCAC
>Ga0214543_1003021_pt1 | contig 32892 bp, 13 predicted proteins | sample CNSS2metaG_FD_160094 | JGI IMG/M metagenome (GOLD analysis project Ga0214543, IMG submission 160094) | Root nodule microbial communities from cowpea collected in UCLA plant growth center, Los Angeles, California, USA - CNSS2 | ecosystem: Host-associated > Plants > Roots > Nodule | place: USA... | reverse complement strand
TATATATATATTTAAATATATATATATATATATATATATATATATATATATATATATATATATAAGGATGAGGATATGGCGGGGACGGGTATTATGACGGGGATATATTCATCCTCATCCCCATACCCAATTGAAAAAATCGGGGATTTCCCATACTCATATCCATACCCAGTCAATGCGGGAATTCCCCGTCAAAACGGGGACGGATTCGAACAATATCCACGGGAACGGATTTGTTTGCCATCTCTAGTACTAACATAATAACGTATAGAAACAACTTAACTACACAAAATATAATAAAACAATCAAAAAAGTTAAAGCTGGTCTTTTCTTCTATAGATAAACTCTAAACTATGAGGTGAAGGATAAATACAATTGAGTGTTTTACTCGGTTCTAAAAGATTATACTATAATAATACATAAAGATTATTAAACAAATAAGACTCATAAAATTATATATTTTTAATAAAATTTAATACGTTCAAAACAATGTTAGAAAATATATTATTAATACTTTTCTTTCTATTAAACACTTTCTCATGGATAAGAAATTCCTGTGGAGGGATAAGTATCTTGAAGTACGACTAAATACCAATATAGAATTTTAGTTTCACAATAAAAAGAAAAATAAAATTTGTAAAAAGTTTTTTTTTTCTTTATAAATTTGTAATTCTTTCTCTTCTTACAGGTTAAGAAAACTCTTAAATAGTGACTAATTTCAATGAGAAAAAATATATTTAAAAATCAATTTAGAGATCAAATTTCTAATTAGAGACCAATAGTTGGTAACTAATGTTAGTGATTAATATAGAGATTAATTCATAATAGAAATTATTTTAGTTACCAATTTAGAAATCAATTATAAATTTTTTGAAACTATTTTAGCTACCAATAATTTTTAGTTTATAAATTGGTTTCATAATTTGTTATTATAGTGATTAACTATTTTTTATTATTAAAATTGGTTATTATTCAAGAATTTTTTTTAAGGTTGCCTTGCTTCTATAATAGTATATTAGAAAGTTTTATAATAAGAAGAATTTTAATTGTAACATTCATTTGTATCATTTTCCGACCACAATGAGATAGACTTATTTAAACTCCTTGTGTTAAAAGAAAAGAATACATATCATAATAAATCCACGTAAAAAAGCCAAAAAGCCGAGAAACAGTTTTAAGTTTTATATATTATGTATTTTATTTAATTTTAATTATAACATCCATTTAATAACCTAAAACTATTAAACAAAACATTTCATAACTGATAATCATGTAAGCATAGAATACCAATACATGTAACTTGTACCATATTACATTCATCCAAATAAGATATACTAAAATACAATTCATCACACAAATAAACGGAAGGAAAACTAGAGTTTTTCAAAAGCTTAGTTACAAATTTTTGTCTAAAAGACAAGTTACAATGTTGCATTTTTCTCTTCTTTGATCGAATCAACTACTACCTCCTTATATACTCACACCAAGGTGATAATTGCAAATAAGAATACAAGACAAGACAAAACATAGAGAAAATGATAAGCTAATATACAAAAAAATTTAATCATTTAAAAGAATACAATTATTTAATCATATAGTCAATCATGAAAATCATGAATGAGTATTATCCTATTCCATACATAGACTCATATATGACTTAATTATCCGAATACATGTATTGATATCAGATTCTGGCAAGTTGTGCACTTGTGGTGACCTCTATTGCTCTGCAAAGTCATTACCAATGAGTTTCACCCTACCACAGACAAGGTTAGTCCATCTTTGACCAAAGTAAAATCCCTATATCAAGACTTTATGCTCCTCTTATCACATACCAAATTCTTTTCTACTTCAGAATTGAATGGTTATTGGAGTATCAGGATAACTTCCAACTGAATCCATATACCATTGAATAAACTAATAAAAATCATTACTAATCCTCCTTGAATTAGTATAAACAAATCTCACATCAACCTCGTACAACCAATCTCAATTTAATCTCATACACTAACTATTTCCTAAGCAATAATCAACATTTGTCACATTACACCAAAATTGAGCATAAGAATGACTACTAGACTCTAAGGCATTCGATTAGTGAAATCATCCATTCGCTCAGTGACTACAGTCAGAAACTTTCTAACATTGGATTTGCTCAGCGAGCACACACTCGACCAACGAGTCTGCATTATTTTGCAAAACCTAATTCTGCATAATTATGCCATTCAGTCCAGTTTAAGCAGTTTAATATCTAGCAACCACATATACCAAAAACATACCAAACCTAATTTCACCACAATCATCAATACCAATTGATCTCAAATGCAATACCAAATCCCAAAAGTTTCACACATCACACATCATTCCACAACCCAAATACATAGGCAAATCACAATATACTCATGCAAGTTACTAATTCGATGTTTCTACAACTAAAAAAATTAGTGCAATTAGCTTCCCTTAATTGTAAGATAACTCAGACAGCTCAAAGAGTACCAAATCTCCCTCAAGCTAACAGGATGCACAAACGAAACCTAGGAACAACACAAACATGATCAGGACATACCCTTAGAACCACTTATCAGTAGAGAGTTATCAAGATGACTTAAATGCAACATTTGAAAGAAAAAGGTAGAAAATCAACTTAATCAATTGAAGAAATTGATTGGAGAAAGTGAAAAATTCACCACAAGGTTCACCCTAGCGGTCTTTGAGATCTTCAAAGAGATGAACATAAGATGAGAAAATATAGAAAGGAGTGAAAAAACTCTTGAAAAGGATTTTTTGGTAGATTGTACGTTTATAAACGATAAAAGTCGTTTTTAAAATTTCTATTTATACTTTTAACTTTTCAATATTAAAATACTTGAATATCATTATTTTAAACATTCCACCAATCCTAAAATATCATTTTTCTAGATCTTTACATTAATAATTATTAAAATCAAATTTAAATTTTTAATATACATTTATTATAAATTCATGTTGAAGATAAAATTAAATTATAATTGTCATTTTATATGTTATTTTAGTAAAAATAAACTAAACTTAAACTCGGTATCAGTAAAACTCCTTGAATCTATCCTATATCAGTTCATCTACCAATATTTAAATTTACGATTCTTACTTTACAAATTGAATTTATAACAATAAGTTAGATTTAAAATCTAATTAAGTTAATTTTATAACAATAAGTTAGATTTAAAATTTAATTAAGTTAGATTTAAAATCTAATTTTAATAATATGGATGAAAAAAATAGATACTATACCATTATTATCACATGTTATCCATAACTAATTTTATGAATATCTAATCTCTGATTTTTATCTCTTTGAATGTCTACACTTTTTCGTAATAATTATACATTTTTTTTGCAGGAATTTAGTTTTATTATTTCCGACAGAGAGTAGGGAAAGCGAAAATTTATAAATTGGAATCATGAAAACCCGTACGTTGAACAACTGTGTGGTGTCTGAAACTTTGAGACTGAAACAGTACTCACATCACATGAAATACAACCTAAGCTTTTCCTTCGTTCGTACCCATACCTCTGTGTTTTTCTCTTCAAACAAACCCTATTCTTAAAATACTCGATATTGTTACACTAATCTCTCAAATAAATAACTCCTAAAATATTTTACCGTGTTTAAAATTTAATTATCTATATCCTGACATTATATTTTTTAATTTAAATTTTAAACTACCCATTATTATCACGCAGAAGATGAATTGTTATGTAATGAGATTGGTAGATAGATATAACTACCACTGTTGTTGTTGTTTGAGTTTGAGTTTGAGTTGAGTGTTTTTCTGACAGAAGCTGCAATTTTGTGTCACGGTCACGTTGTCACAGTCGTGGGACCCACCTGAGAGGCCATATGCATAAAAATTTTCTGAGTAGGGACCCACCAACGGTGTCGTTTCGAGGAGAGCGCGCGGGAACAGCGCGGGAGCTGTTTCCCAATGCACTGCACACTTCATTATATCATAACTGCGTGCGCTGCTCCACTGCCCCCACCCCCATCATATCCTCCATGCACCTACCATCTCATTATCATAAATAAATATAAACTATATTTTAATCATCAAAATTCAAACCCTTCATTTTTCTCATACCTCCACTTTGACTTTATTGTTTCATTTTCAAAATAACATAACTAATGGCTTAAGTATTGTATTTCGATTATTTTGATACAGTAATTTCAATTTTGTTAGTTTTATTTAAATTAATATGTAATTATTTCGGTAAAAATAATGAAGAATTCGAATTTTACAAAACAAAAAATAAATATTAAAATGTTTATTTCAATAGTATTAATTTTACTTTTAATAAATACATGTGAAAATTAATAAAAGTGTGTTTAATTGTCTTAACTATTAACTGAATTAAGGAAATTGAATTTATTGTATTAAGACTATAACTTTTTTTTGTTCATTGTACTATTATACTGATACAATAATTTACTGAAAACAAAATATTTTACCGATTCAGAAAAACAAAACTTTAGCCATTTTTGTCTAATATTTCACGAATATTTTGTAACTAATTTGTTATTTTTTGTTTTTGGTTTTATCCTTGTGGCATATTGATTCATTTCCAGGTATATGGTACCAAGTGTCTCTGTGCACAAATTTGTGTTCATTGGACTTTATTTTGATTGAATCAGACGTTTGGCCTAAGCCCTTGTTTGGATTTTAGTCTGTTTTGGATGCAAAGGGGTGTGATTGATTGAAATTCAAAGATGAAATTTTAATATTAATTTTATTATTATTATTATTATTAATTTATTTATTTATTATTATTATTTTGACATTGAAATTGATTGGTAACATATTTGGGATGGTGTGATAGCTTACTACTTAATTAGGAGAACAAATGGGCCCAATTGCCATCCCTTCAAACTTTAAATCCAATCTGACAGAGACCCATTTGTGTGTGTTTTGAAAGCAAATGCAAGGAAGGGTTTGTATGTACCCATGTGACAAGTGGGCTCCATTGGAGGGTGAGAAACAAGAGAACCTTCACCTATGCCAATGGGCCTACCCAAAAGGGCCTAATCATCATTCTCATCTTCCTATTTTTTATATTAAATAAATACTCAAATATTATTAATTATGTATTCAAATTTCTAAACTATTTCTTAGTTTTTCTTTATAATGCTAAAATTATTGATCTTTCTTATACTTACCTTAAAAGTTTATATGACAAATGATTTATAGTTTTATACCAAAAACATGTCCAAAATACTTTATCATTTTACACCCTCAAAGTAGGGTTTTGGTGGGGTGATACCAAAGGGTGATGGATTAAGCTATTAAGGTAGGAAAAAGAAAGAGATACGAAAAGATATCGTGAGAAAGTGATAGATGTAGAATTAATTATTCTTTTTTAAAAAATACTTTTGTAATAAAAGTAACTTGTTTAATCAGTTTAATTTCAAAATAAGTGTATGCAAAATGTCCACGATGGAAACATAATAAGGGTGTTTGTTTTGTAATAGTATTGTATATTGTTCAGTATAAGTTGTAAGTTGAGAGTGGAAAAAGAATAAAATTAAAAGTATTTATTTAGCAAACAAACTAACTAATTAACTTATAAAGATAAAATGGTATATTTAACTATTTAAAATAAAATAAGATTTTATATAAGTTGGTCAAAAGAAAAAGTTAGCTTAAGCTAACTTCTTATTATAACTATTAAAATAAACCCGTTAATAAACGGATTTATTTTGGTGAAACTCGTGTCACACCTTTTATTTATTTTTATTTAACTTTAACTTTCTAAATTTAAGACAAAATTAATTACTCTTTTTATGGTTTATATTTTTGCTTTTTTATTTAATTATTGATTATTTTACTTATATATATTTATTATAATGAAAGAACAAAAGGAAAAAATAACCTATGCATATAGTAGATGTGTAAATTCAAATATCTTACAAACATTAGTCCAAATATAAGTCTCAGTGTAATGTATGTATTAGATTTGTATGCAAAAATGCACACAGAAACAAAACAAAATAAAAGAATTGAGAAAATAGAAGAATATTTAAAATATGTATTTAGTTTTAAATTTTAACATAAAATTAAAATTAGTAAATTTTAATTTTTAAAATTTAGAAATTAATAGAAATAATTTTTAATTTAACTATATTAAAGTTTTTTGACATATAAAAAAAATCATATTAATATTTGAGTTATTTATACAGTTTGATATATTTTTATTTTAATTTCAATTAAAAAAATATAATATTTTTAAAAAATTAATATAATTAAATTAAGAAAATTATAATATTCATTTTTAAAATTCCAAACATTAATAAATTTCAAATTCATCAAAGTTAAGAGATTAATTTAGCATATATGAATGATAAGAGTGATTATTTGTAGATATAAATGGATAGTGGGAGGTTGTCATGTTGACAGGAGTGGTGTCTGTACTCTGTGCTCACTGTCTCTCTCAAGCTGGATCTTACACATCTCACTATTGGATTCCATCACTTCTCTTAATTAATTATTTGCTTTATTAACACTTAAAAACCATGTTTTCATATATTTTTCCTATAACAACACTGTGTTTTAAACACTGTCAATTCATTGGGTTATTTTCATAACCTTTAATAAACATACAATTTGGGGCATAAATGTTTAAGTTGACTTCAATTTACTTTGATTTTTAAACCAACTTGATAAAGTTTGATTAGATAGAACTTGTTTATAAAATAAATAGTTTAAATCAATATTTATATGTTTTTAACGATCATAACAATATTTATATAAGAAGTGATCAAATTTTTAAATGAATAAAAATCATTGCAACCTATTCATTATATAGTCAGATCGAATTCTTCATTGTGAGATCATTTTCTAACTCAATTTTAGTATAGAATGAACTAAACAAAACTCAATGCACTTCAATAATTTAACTAAACCAAAAAATTTATAAATTGAGTTGGACTAAGTCCGCTCATATCCTAATTTTTTTTTCTCAAAAACAAAAAAAAAATGCAAAACAAATATTCCTTATATATAACTATTTATAATTTTATATAATGAAGTAGAATATGAAATATTAATTATAGTTAGAATGGAGATGGTTGAAGTGGGTCATGTCTACCGTTTCATGGTCGCGTAATGCATGATGGAGTGATGGTGCATGTTGTTATAAAAAAATATATATATATATATATATATATATATATATATATATATATATATTATAATTAATGAGAGAGAGGTGTAAGTAGAGATGGCAATTCGGAGCGGACCAGGTGGACTGACCCGCGTGCCTACATAAAAAAATGCGGAGTGGGTTAAGATGTTGAATCCGCTAGCCTACAATGGCCCATCCCGCATAGGCCTGCTGCAGCTCACACGGGCTAAAGGCGGGACGGGACAGGCTGACCCGCTTGCAAAATTAAATATTTTTTTTTAGTTTTCACATCATTCATCTCGTTATTTTTATAAGTTTATTTTATTTTATTTTTATTATTACTATAAATATTATTATTATTATGTTTATGTTTATGTATAATCATTGTATATAAGATAATGATTTCAGTTCCTGAATATGAAATATCTTACCTGTCGTGTAAGGTGACATTATGTTATTATACCTTAGTTATAATCTTCTTTATTGTTTCTTGTCTTTGATTAAATAAACTAGTTGGAATTATTCGATAGAAAATGAATATCAATTATTATGAAAAAATAAAAAAAGTTCTTATTTTGCTCATCACAAATGCAGACCAGCTCGCAGGACGGGATAAGCCAGAAAAGTATATATGATATTAAACTGCGGGGTAGACCAACCTGACCCGCACTTTACGGACCAAAACACCGTCCGGGCTAGCCCACTTTGCCATCCCTAGATGTAGGTAATGTTTCACTATGAACAGGTACTTGAGTGACCTAAGACACTTCTTCATTCTCTTTCTAGATTTCTTTCAATGATTGAAAAATTAAATAAACTTATTTACATAAAAAAAAATTTGAAGTTAAAGAGAAATTATAAAAAAAAAAAATATTAGTAGATAGAATTCTTAGAAAACGGTGAAATTAATATTTCTTCATAAGACCACGCGAGGTTATAAATTACTATTTAACTGACTCGCTTCTTCTAACACAAAATTACTTAATAATAAAGAATTTGTTAAGTGCAATTTATTTTTTTGATATAAAAGCATTTTACGAATTGCATCTTAAATGTGTTTTTTAAGATAATTAGACTGCAAAATAAAATGTTTCTTTTAATATGATGCTACAATGTACAACTTAAGTATATTTCTATAAAATTTACTAATTGAGATTGGGGAGTTTTAATCTCAACGTTCATTTCGTTCAGTTTCTCTTTGATTTCTTCGTAGCTGCTTAGTGGTTTTGGGAATGTTTAATCGTTTTGTGAAGTAATATTTACTTGAAATTGGTGAGATTAGTCAGAGATTAAGGTTTAGGTAAAGATTAAGATAGTTATTTTGTAAGATAACTTTTGCTGAAATTGTGAAAAAAAAAAACACTTATTCCTTATTCAGATGTCATGACAGGTTCACCAAGGAAATCTAAGGGTTAGTCAGAGATTAAGATTTTGGTAGAAAAAAATACGAAATAATGTAAAATTTGAGATTAAACAGAATTTTGTGATTGAGTTTGGAATTTGAAAAGTATCTTAGATTTAAGATTTATAAAACATCTTAGTATTATTTAGAAAAAAAATAGATCATTATAAATAGTTTAATTAGTAAATAATTTTGTTCATTAAATGTATATTAAGAGATAAATAAATGTGATTAATAAATCCTCACTAAAAATATAAAATTTTGAAATACAATAGAATACACGTTCCTATTTGTAATTTCAACAATTCTTAATCTACTTGAGAAAAATGTATTTCAAGTTTTGTGTGCTTCTAGTTGCATAAAGATGTGGAGGTAGAAAGTGTTTCTGTAATCTCATTTATTCTCTTTAAAGGGTGAAAATTATAAAAAAAAAAATCATCTATATAATTCAAGGAATACGTTTTTTAATCTAACAAAAAATTGGCGATCAAAATCCTGTTTTGATGAATAAAGAAATAAAAAAGTGTAGAAAATGGACACCATTATAAAATTCTTGATGAAGGAATTTAGTAATCTATTTAGATATAAATTTATAAACTAAAAGTTATTGATAATTAAAATAATTTTAAAAAATTATAATTGATTTCTAAATTTATAATTAAAATAATTTTTATTATAAATTGATTTATAAATTAATTATCTAAATTTTGACAAAAAAAATTAATTTTTAAATTCGTCACTGTTGAATAGTTTTCATGTATAGAAAAAATTATAGAAAAGATTAAAAAATAAATGTTTAATTTCTTTTAGTTGAGATAGTAACTAATTTATTTTGAAATTTATTAATAGAATATTATTTGGTTATAAATATTTTATTCATATTTATTTTAGTTTTAAAATATTTTATTAATATTTATTACAATAATAATTAGTTATAGTAATGATATTACAAAAAATAATAAATAAATCATTTTATTTATTTATTTAAATATTTTTATGTCAAATCCAAATCATCTCACTCATTATTTTCTCCTTCATTTTATGAAATTATCTAAATAAAGCATAAGAAAACACGTACGATGAAATTGAATGAACGAGTGATGAAATCAATCAATCGTCCTAAGAATCATTGGAAACATCGAATATCATTCCATGTTCCTTTTAACATCAACCACTTCAATAGCCTCACACAGATTCAACAATTATAATGCTTCGTTATTGTCCTCTTAAATTCTTATGGATATTTTTACTTTTCTTATTATTGCAAACCTTTAAAACAAGGTCTTGTCCTTCTTTCCATCATCTTTGGAAAAATATAAATTCTCAGACAACTTTAAACTCATAATTATTCTTCTGGGGAATTATGTAGAAGTAATAAGTAAGGAATTTTGACTTAAAAAAATAATGAATTTTAAAATATGCAAGAATGATATGATGTTATTATTAGACATCAAAGGCTAATTCATATTTTTTCTAAAATAATTATGATAAAATTGTAATTAAATTTCCTTTTGGTGCAAAAATCCAATATGATTTTGATTTTATTTACAGTAAGAAATAATTAAAATTGAAACTACCACAGATAATGTTTTTAGGTTTTTCTTTAAAAATATTGCAACTAAAGTTGACTTAATTCAAATTCCGATGAGAAAACTTTTAGGATTAATTTAACTTTATTTCACCTATAATTAGTAATTACTTTAATTCATTTTGATTATTTATTATTTCTATACTGAGACTTTCTAACTTGAAATTATTTTAAATTTTAATATGGTTTATTTTATATAATATTATTTTAAAATATAACATTTATATTTAAAAAATTTTAAAAATATTTTTTTTTTAATTTAAAATTTATATTAATTTCAATTTTCAAAAAAAAATATATTAAATTATTGTAAAATTATTTTCTAAACATATTAATATATTATTAAATTTATTCTATTATATCAACAAAATCATGTACAACCTTTTTTATTCATTTACACTCACATTTATCAAATTCAAACAATGCACTTTCCACTCCTTTCTCTCTCTTTGGTCTATATATTAATCCAAACAGAGTCCTAGTAAGATTTTAATAATAAAGTTTAAAGTGAATAAGAAATGAAGTTTATAAATAGAAGTTAGATTCATTTCTACTTCACTCTAAAATTTGTAGTTATCAAATTATTTCTTTCTATGCATCTTCTTTTCAATAAAACACAATTCATCATGATTTTTCTATCATATTGAGATCCTGGAATAACTAAAAAAAGTTTAGAATATTTTCGACCGATTTAATCTAATTTCTGGTAAGTATATTCAACATAGATAGTGTTTTAATCTTTTCCTCCTCTTTGATGGATATTATTAAGAGATGTTGCCAATGTAGGGTTGAGTTTTTGGAAGATTATTTATGTTGTTGGATTGTGGGAAGAGATTCTATACAATATGGTCGATGATTTGGATATATTAATTATATGAATTTTTATAAAATATGAAATATATGATGAAGTGAATTGATATGTTTGGAATTATATTGTTGTATGTATAAAATCAACCTTGTACATGATGTTGAAAAGAAAAGAAAATTGTGAGATGTTGGTGATGAGTGAAAATGTTGAGAAATATGGGTTGAGGTTGCTCTCGAGTCAAATATCACTTGAGCGTCATGTAAGTACGTCCAAATGGTGTGTATTAATTAAACTAATCGTCATACATCATTGATCATTGGGTTGGTTGATCAAACAATATGTAATATGTTACGAGATTAACAAGTGTACCAAACCGCACAAATAATAAATTGGAAAGTTCAAGTATCGTTCCGAAAAACCTTGTGCAACTCTTGTAATTCGTAATTCAATTAGACAACAAATTTTATAAAAACAAAAATAAAACTCTTTTTGTATTTTTATCAAACATATGGTGTACACCAATATATGATAAAGGCTTCATTGAGATTGAGTTTCATAATTCAATTCAAAGCAAAAACACCAAACGACATACTTTTAATTCATTCTCTATCATTCATAGTCGTAATGTCTTACTGACAAGTCTAAACTTAATAATAAAAACTCTATGTCTATTAATTTTTACTATATATTTGCATTAATGATTAAGATTCTGATGTTATGAATGACTAAATGTTCCCACATCTATGTCTAGCACGTGAAAGTTATTAGTTGTTTTATCCTAATCAATCTCCCAAACTATCTTTCAATCAGCAGGTACTCCCACATATGCAATCAATCTAAAATATGTAGTTAAAACAAGAATAGAACACAATAGTGACAAAAAAATTTATATTAAATAGTAAAATTCAAAAGGAGTTAAGAATACATTACACTCAAGCCCCCGTAAATAAGGAAGTTAGCTACTTCTTAACATTCTGAATACTATAATAAAAATAAAGATGAATCCAACTTTATAAATATCTCTTCTTGCTTTTGATAATCAAATTTTGTTGATATTTTTCTTAATTTCTTTGATATTTTTACTTATCTGCAAAATATTAAATAAGTAAACTAAATACTTATCTTTTCCAATTTTATTAAATAAAACCTAAAATATCTAAAAAGATAATATAAAATAACAATATAATATAAAAATAAACAAAGAATAAAACATGGTAGTGTCAATTATGAGGATATTGCTCAAGTGATGGTTTGTACCTTAAGCAAGAAAGAGACTAAGAGGTTTCTATTTCTCTGGAAGCACATCATTCAAGCGTTAGACAAACACTTAAGTGATATAATTTGTGACTCAAGCATTGTTTTGAATGTTTAAATGCGGTGTAAATGCAATGCATATATGTATAACATGTGACACTATGTGACGCATGTTATGAAAACTCAAGAACTAAATGACGTTAAAGTGTCCTGAGATGGTGAAGGAGTTCATTGGAACTTGTTGAATTTATCCAAACAAAGTGGTGTTGCTCAAGTGTTAGTTGTAATACTCAACTAATGGATGCTTAAGCGATGAGGTAGTCACTGGAGCGAGGGGAACTATAAAGGATGTTGGTCTCAGGTAGCATTTTGCTCATATAACAAGTGTGTCGCTAAAGCACAATGAGTATTACCTTGTTTTTGTTTAAGAAGTTGCTTAAGAGATAAAAGCTCGTTTAAGTGATTGTGTTGGAAGTGTGATGATGCTTTATTATATTATATACTTTTATACATGTTTAGTGTTATATTTATGATGTATAAAAGGCATGATTAATGTTAAGATTCATGACATGATGTATGCATGGTATATGTCCTTTTTGGATGGTCGTTCATGGGTGATGGATCCTAGTTGGGTCAGTTATATATATGTGTTGGTATATGTGTATACAAGGCTTGACCCTAGATGAGTGACTCTAACTGGATGGTTAGCATGATTCTTAAGTGATATAGGGATACTTAAGTAGTATTGCACCTTGAGTGGTGATAATATATTCAATTAAATTTTCATGAATTCTCAATATTTCTAATATATATATATATATATATATATATATATAATATAATTTAAAAAATTTTAAAATAAAATACATAGTTTATTTTTTTTTAAATAAAATACATAACTAAAAAAATTTCATAAAAAATTAGGGGCCATGCCCCGCATACTCCTATTAAAATCTACCGTTGTTATTAAGTATAAGCACAATAAAAAAAATACTATGAGTTTATTAGTATTCATATATGTAATCTTGATATGAGCACAATAATATATGTTTGTGATGGATACTTATATATTAATATGCTTTATTTTATATTGATTCACCTTTACATTCTTGTATGTGTATTCCTCCAATGGTCATATTTAATACAGAAACAAAATTTATTATAAGTGAGAGTGAAAACACACATACTTCAAAATGATAATTCATTATTATTGTTCTTATGTTGTATATTCTTACAAGAACCTTTAAATGTAGAAGATGTTTATAATTCTGATAACTAATATAGTAATTTTATTTCGTAAAAGCGTTACACTAGTTTAAAAAAACATATATGAAAAAGGTTTGAAAAAAAAATCCAACTACAAGATTATATATATATATATATATATATATATATATATATATATATATATATATATATATGTATTACTGTATGTGACATCAATTGTTTCATAGGAGAGACCAAATGGTCCAAGTCACAATTGAATCGTGGTAATTGGACGATTACGCTCATAAAGTTATGTCCTAACTAATAGCTACAATTTTTTGCTTAGTGTTAAGCGTTTGATCCAACAATTGGTACTCTTAAGTAAAAAAAAGATGTTGCCTGACTAATAATTATAGTTTTTTGTCTGATGATAAACGTTCAATCCAATCTATATTAATTACCGTGTTTCTTTTATCAAAGATTAGACGAACTCTAAACACTGATACCAATAAATAAGAGTAAGAATGATGAAAATGAAAAATTTATGTTCCTAAATATTTTCTATACATAGTAATGTATATTTTTTTCTTAGAAAAAAAAAGAGAAGAGTTAATTTAACTAAATTCTTATAGAAATAAGAAGAAAAATTAAAATGTTTTTTTTATAAGCTAAGGGTGGTTGATATACAAATTAAAAACATAAATTTTGAAAGATTATATAAAAAACTAATTGAAATTATTTTTTTTCTCTCTCTACCTTATTGAACACTTTGTTAAAACAATATTTTTAAAGTAGGAAGAGGAATACATAAATTCATAACAACAATAATGCTTTTTAGTGATTTTAGTCTCCAAAAATTTAATTACACATTTAATATTTTAGTTACCAAAAGGATAAATAGATCAAAATCTAAATTTTATTGTGGTTTATATTGTTAAAGGAAAAATTACTTAAGTGTTAATCCACTCTTCTAGTAATGTTCCTTTTATATAAGCCATTTCATGAAATTGGTTTAGGGATTCGGTCTACTTGTGTTATTAATAGAGGTGTTGGGGGTTGGAATAGTTGGTTAGATTGTTTGGGACATTACACCTTCTTAGCATTGATATTATTAGGGACAAATATCATATAAATATGAAATTTTTAAAAAATTATACTTTGACACTAATATTTTCTCTTACTTCCTTTTATTAATAAGTATTATATTTAACAAAATAAAGACAAATGTAAACAATTTTTCCCATTAAAATAATCATATTTGTGAAAGTGTAGAAATAAATGATAGTGTGTCAAACTATCATGCTCCTATAATAATATCCAAACCTACCTAACTCAAGTTGCATATAACACAATAATGCTAGTGTAAACTTGCTTTTAATAACAATATTTATTAGAGCATCAAAATAAATTTATGTTAATAGACGAGCTTGATAAACTAACCTAATTAATTCGATGAACAAGTTGAGTTGTTAAAGTGTGAATATTTTTATCAAAACTTATTTTGGTTACACTTAATTGGACGCAATTTTATTAGTTTGGAGGGGATTGGTCATGGAAAGTATATTTTATTATTTGTATTTTATATAATTGACAAATTATAAAAAATAAGTTTAATATATATACTGTTAATTTCAATTTTAAGGTTAATATTTTATGAATATTGGTTTCTTTATGAACTTAGCTATTGTTATAACTTATACAAATTATTTTATTTCTATAATTGACACACTTCGTTATATTTGTAATATTATGTATTATATATCACGGTACAAATAACAATATACATATATTTACTTTATAACTATCAAAAGCATTTAATTAATATGTTATACTATACTAAATTATTTTGTCATTTTTTAATTTTTTAAATATTTAAAAATTGCTGACGACCACTCATAGCTCGATAAATACTGGCTGGACTAGAAAATTTTGAATTTAGATTGTTTCTTTTTACACCCACAATTTTCTTAGTATACCTCTCATATTTAAATTCAAGAGAGTCTTATTCAAAGTGTCTGGAGGTGTTAAAAAAATCATGGGGTGTAGGAAGTTAGAATCTTGAATATGTGTCAAATTGGTTCGGCCCAAAAAGTATTGGCCCATTATAGATTAAATTGAGACAGCTTCTTTCTGCACCACCACACATTACAACATGCACCCCATCCAGTATGAAATAACGTATTTACCCTTATCTTTTTCTTTTCATCTTCATTTTGCTACTTCTGTCGCCCACCCTTCTCTCGTGCTCTTCTTTTATGTTTTTTTGTTTCAGACCCATTGTAAAGAATTGTATTTGTTTCCATTCTCACTATTCTGATTACAAATTTTGTATTCTAGATCCAGAATACATCCAGAATCCCAATTCGAAATATAAAATATATTTTAAATTATGCATTCTGGAATATAAAAATTGTACGATTAAGAATGTATTTTTATTTTGTATTTTGGAATGTACTATCCGAAATACAAAAATACAAATATGTGGATTATAAATTGAAATTTTCAAGTGTGTGGGGGTGTAGGTTAAAATTATGTAGGTGCAAGAAGAAGATGCCCTAACCCGAATTCACATGTAAAATGTTTGAAATGAAAAGCAACTAATAATAGAATGAGCCACAGGAATAGGATTGTATGCAGTTTATTAGTTCAAACCAGTATCATTTTCATTTATTTTTCACTTCTTTCTTACAAGTATGTATATAAAATGGCGAAACAGTATTCTTTTTGTTGAGATTTTGTGAAGTTGTGAAATCCACAACAATAAACCAGCAACATTCTTCATCCAACCCAAGGATATAAAAAAGACACCAACATCATAGTATGCTTATAAATCAACGGATACCACCAGTGGCGTGTCACCTTTGTCAAGAACAAATGTCTTAGAAATTTTCTTTGATGGGGTCACAACTTGCACATTGTACGTTCCATGAAAGCCTCTGAAGTTGTATTGGCCTTGTTCATCAACATGGCCACGGCTGTGAGAGAGCCACTCTTGTTTCAGAGCCAGGAACCTTTTCCCTGCCTCATTGATGTCACCTTCTGCATTTACCAAGTGTGCATTGTCCCTACTCATAAACAGCTCCCAAAAACCCCACAGCATTATGCCTTCTACTGCAGGATGAGCCATGGCTTCACGCAGCATAACTTCAAGATCATCTGCTCTCACATATTCATTGATGGAAGACACATCAAGCTCAGTGAACCATATAGGGAGACCAAGAATACCCAACTTGTCAAGGGAAGAACTCACAATAGGCCCTATTGGACTATCTATGTGACCTTGAATTCCAATTCCTCCAACTGGGGCACCTTGCTCTTGCAAATCAAGAATGTGATGGATGTACTTATCAGGACATGATCTTGTGTCACATCCATCCTCCACATGGTAATCATTCACAAAGAGTGTAGCAGAAGGGTCTAGTTGGTTTGCAGTTTTGAACATGTTAGCCCTTATATCCTTGCCTAGCCTATCTTGAAAGAATGAACCATGCAGCATTTCATTGTTGACATCATAGTGACTGAACTTGCCCTTGTAACGAGTTAGAAGCCCGTTTAGGCGGTTCTGGATCGCCGTCATCAAATCGTTTTGGTTCAGTGATTTGATCCACTGCTGAACCACTCCATCCACTTCCCAGAAGATACAATGGCCACGAGTTTGTATATTGTGCTTCTGACACAGGCTTAACAGATCATCAGCATCCTTGTAATTGAAGTTCCCTTGTTGTGGCTCTGTCCAATACCACTTTAACTCGTTTCCAAACACAGCCCAGTTAAAATGCTTCACCATGAAGTCAACAAAGTCCTCATTGTCAATGTTTGATCTACTGATGCATGTTCCAATTGGGAAATCATTCTGTGTTTGTCTAACTTGCACTGAGGTGTTAGCGTAGCTGCCAGAGTCCAGCCCAGAGAATTTCAGTACAACATCACGTTTGCGTATCTGCAGTGCACCAAGTCAGTATAAATTAAAATGCATACAAAAATAATGCAGAGCATCACTTGTCTTATCAATGAAGAAAGGATAATTGAGGTGATGATAAAGTATTACAGTCTGAAATACATATAACATTTATTTCTAGAATTGAAAATTTTGTTTTGTTTATAATGAAAAATATTAGATATGTTTTTAGTTCCTAAACTTGGATATGAAATTGAAATTTGTCGCTGCCTATAACTTACATACATTTTGGTCTCCAGACTTTAAAAATAAATGAATATAGTACTTTTAACCTAATAATGTTAATCTTTTTGGGCTTGTTAAACGGCGTTTCAGGCTGATATTGGAGCGAGAACATGTAAAACGATGTAAACAACTCAAATGTTAGCTTGAAACGCATTTAACACGTTAAAAAATTTAACTAAATTCGGTTAAAAATACTATTCCATATGTTTATGAAGTTATTCTCTACGAGACAAATAATGTGAGATGTGGAAGGAAACTTGATCTCACCTTATCTGTTTGGATCTTTAAATATCTAAATCTTGCATGTCTATCCACAGGAAAAATTTGAAGTCCAGCCACCATCAAGTCCACACCAGCAGCAGGACCTTGGACATAAACCATAACCTTTGATGGCTGTTTTTCAATTCTAAAGGACCCTCCAATTTCATGCCACGTGTCATCAGAAACCTCAGTTTGTCCTCCATTGACCCACTGGTTGTCAACACCAAGAGCAACATTCACATTCTGTGGCCCTGATGATCCTGAGCCAATCCGGACCCAAGCAGACACTTGATAAGTCGAAAAGAGTTTCACTTTATCAGTGATGATCTGGGCAGGACCCATCCATGTTTGTGTTCGATTAGTTACTAGGATGTACCTCCCACTCAGGAGTTCATGAGGACCAAGAGAATCTCTTGCCATTGGTGGAATTATATGTGGTGAACCACTTTTAACACTTAAAGTGCAATTGCCAAGGGGAAACCATCCATTGGTGCCATCAGCTAGATTGCTGTTTTGAATTATATTAACCCCAAAAGTAACATTCTGCAAAGCAAAATCAACTTTTAGGTGCTTGGAACATAGAATTGAAAGCACAACCAAATTATATAAGTTGATATCAAAGCAATGCTTGTGCAGAATGTTCAGAAAACACTAGCATTAATGTTATCAAAGTAATTTACAAAATAAGAATGCTGCAAATGTACAACCTTTACATCTGGTGGGGTTGAAGGAGGTGTTTTAGCTGCATGCTTTAAGACCAAATTATTGAGAAGAATGTCAGTGCCTGGAGGGGGTCCCTCTAAATAAAGGACCACTTTTGATGGAGAACCATTTAGAAGGAATTTTCCCTGCAGAGTAACCCAATCTTTATCTGTTGCCTGCAAACTTCAGAACAAACCAAATTTCTTTAGAAAACTTCAGAACAAACCCAATGCTAATGTTATTATATCACTAAAACATACTATAGCAAGTTTCTTTCTGTTTTGTTTATAATTCAAGAATAATAAACAGCCATGTTATGCATCAGATTCTATGTGAAATACAGTGACAAAAATAAGACAGATACTAACTTTGCAATGCCTATATACTGTTCTTTAAGATCTGGTGCTTGGACCCACAAAGTTGCACGTACATCAGCAGTAGAGACATTGTTTCCAAAAATTCTTACTAAAGCAGTGACCTCATAGGCCAGCTTGCGCTGCACGCGTCCAGTGATATCTTGCTGAATTCCATTCCAGTTCTGTGTGCGTTCTGTTGCAGATGCAAAGAATTTCCCAGATTTTGGAACAATTTTCCCATCATTCATGGAATCATGCAACACAATCTTGCAGCCTCTTCCAGACCAGTTATTCAGACCATCATCAAATTGCGGGTTGATGATGATGTTGTCATCTCCCGCTGAAACACATGCTGTGGTTGTGATCTATTAAAATAAGAAGAAAAAGGTACACTTAGTAAGTTAAAAACACGCAGATTCCACAAGACTTATTACACTGACATATATTTAGTGCAATTTCAATCTGATCATAGAAGAAGTAATAACCAATGCACAAGCATGAGCTTGATATTTATCAGAGTATTAGACTATGTCAATATGCAGAATTGCACAGAGAAATAACATTTCCATGAATTCATAACTTCATAACCTACATTATTATTCGGAGTGGAACAGTTTATTTCTACTGATCGAATGAGCAGATCAACTCCAGGAGCAGGTCCTTCCAAGTAAAATACAACCCGATCAGGCATAGTTGATAATGAGAATTTCCCTTCCAACTTCTCCCAACTATCCTTATTAACAGAAGTTCTGCAGAAAATCATGGTAACGTAAGGGAGTTTTCCAGAATTTCTTTAATACAAGGAAGAACATACAATGAAATCACAAAAATTCATACCTTCCAATGAACAAGTAACTAGTAGCCGAATCATGATATTCGAGTTTCAAAGTAGCTAGAACATCACTAGGTCCCTGAGAAAGATTGGATACTCCCACACAAGCCAAAACTGTGTAAGTGTAACCAGTGGAAATTCTTTCTGTGATGTCTTGCTCAAGGCCTTGCCAGCATTCCTTTCTGTCAGTGATAACAGCATAATTAGCACCCAACTCCCTCGGAATTCCTCCTTGAGCACCCGATTCAGCTGAAATTACATAGCCAGTGCAGGAATTGAGATGCCAAGAGTTCAGCCCTCTGGAAAAGTCATGATTAAGTAAAATATTTGCACCCTTGCTCCCACTTGGATCAGACATGTTTCCTGCCATGATCTGTCAAAGAAAACAATATCAGAGAAAACAGCCAAGAAAGAACTCTGTGCATGATTTATACAGGTTTTATATGTTTAGCATATTGGAAAGAACTCTCCTAAGTCTCAAATGTGACCTTCCATAACTTTTGAACTGTGTATATTGTTTTATCTGCTGGCTAATTATGTTTTGTTTTATTTTGCCATAACAAAACTTAAGAATGTTTCATATACTTCCACTTTCTTATACTAGGTTGTATTTAATTGGTTGCAACAATAGTCCTTGTAAGCCTGCAACTTACATGTATCTAACAATTATAGTTTGTATAGTTTTACACATTGATTGAATCCAACACGAGAAGAAGCTAAATTCGGCAATGAAGCTTGTAATGGACATCTGAGAGGCATGATCTCAGACTCCATCCCTTGTGAAGCTACCAAATTAGGCAATGTGGTTAATGCAGGATAACCTTCGTTAATAAAAGGAATAAGCTAACTAATCAATGGGTGCTGAAGCAGAAATACCACAGGCATAAACAATTCATAATTAAAGAAACAAGAACCATTAAGCAAAGACAATGTGAAAGATTTTAAGTTTTGACACAGAAAAAAACTACCCTCAGTTGTAGGATACCTGAGATTGAGATTGGTTATGCTTCCTGTGAGAGTGAAACTTAGAGATTCTGCTTGTGAAGCAGCAGGCAGAGAACCTCTTCATTATATACCCACTTGCTCAGCAAATTTGTGAGTGAAGGCTACGGATAACACTGGACCCAACCAGAAAACTTGATCCTTCATTTGGATATATTATTATCCAACCAAACCCTTTGGGATCAAATGAATTTAACAATCAATCAACATTAACAAACCCTTTCAAATAAATCAAATACCAAAAAGATTAAAAAAATTAAAAGTAGCTTTCTTGAATTTCCTTTTATTCTGCCTCTTCTCTTGCCTCACTAGTGCTTTTTGCTTTATCGTGCAGATTAGTGATGCTTGAATTGGAATGGAAGCCTAAGTAAGGATGAAGGGTAGGAAGTTAAGGATGAGTTCTTTGTTTCCTTAATGGAATATTAAAAATCCGATCCAATTGGATGAGTCTTAGATTACAAGATTTTGCATTGTTAGGTGGAAATGACTTTTCTATCCGTACTTATAGCACAATGGATCCAAATCCAATTTACTACGTATATATATGAACATACAAACTTGAATTGAATTGCAGATATCCAACAACACTACTGCTACTGTAATACAATCTCTATAGCACCTTGCAACATTCAAATTCCAACAAAACCAAAATCCTAAACCCTATGTTTATGCCCTCGTACTAAACCTTTAAGTCACGTTGCTCTTATTCTTACAAGTAAAACCATGTTTACAAGGCTTATTATTTGTATTATAAGTTTACAGTAACAGCTCGCAAGTTTGTGAATATTTGAAATCATGCAATTGAAATAAAATAATAAATGATGGAATATGAATATTTTTAATAGGAAAATTATGGAATATGATATGACGCAGTGAGTGGGTGTTACCTAAATCAAAATGAAGTAGTTGTTGTTTGTGTCTCCGGTTCGGTCCAACAAGAAAAGGAGCGGTTCGTGCGATTAAGAGGTGGTGCTGCTGTGAGAAACGCTGCGTTTCATGGTTTCGGGAGATTCTGATTTTGGAGGACCAGACAGCCAGAGTGGACCGAAGACAAGTTAACTTACGTGAGAAGTATGTGCCGTCTAACAGTGTTTTTCAAATTTTAAACGAAGACATAATGTTTAAGATTTAAGATTCAAAGTCTTGATTCTTGAATAAGACCGTTAAGTATAAAAAAATCAATTAGCTACTTTTTCTTAAGCAGTTTAGAGACATTGTCATTATATATTTTAATAATGTTTTGTCGAGATATAAAAATAAAAATGCATTTCTTCATTTGTCATAAATGCATTTTCATTGTTCAATTCCACAAAGTTTATAGGAATATAGAGCGAAAGCTTTTAGACGATCTGGTGACCAATAATAAAAATACATTTTCATGAGATAACAGACATTTTTTGTAGTTATTTTGATTGATATTTTTTAAAATGTTGTGAATGTAGTTTCGTTCCATATTTTGACATACACAGCATAAACGTACTATCAAAGAGTACTTTTGTCAAAAACAATTACAAAGTTGAGAGTTGATTAGAAATCAAGGGTGTAAGAATAGCAAGGCCAAGGATACTCAAACGCCCAAAACTTTTATAAAAGAACCTCACTATAGGTAATGATTACACGACAATGATTTGAATATTTCTTTCAATACTCTAAGTCTTCTTCATCTACCCCCTTTCATTCTGAAATGGATCGTCCCAAATCAGAAAAAGAAAAAGAAAAACTTTGAAAGAGTATATATGTATGTAACTCTTCTTCTTTAATACGAAGTATATAACTCGGCATTCGTTATAAAAGTCTCCAGAATATGAACAAATTAAAAACATGAGTACACTGAAGCAGATATATTCAACTCATCAAAAAGAGAACATCGACAAATCAGAGAAGTTTCAGTATGTTACTTCAATGTACTTGGACTCCAACCTATGCCTAAACTATTAAATACTAGTGAACACCATCTATTTTCCCTTAAGTTAATTAAAAAAATGCATCATGCAATTAAGTTCAGACTAAATACGAGGACATAAGATTCCAACTAATTCTCATATGGGATGGCATTGTTGCCACAAATCGAAGAACATCAGGCTGCTGGCTAAGTGAACCGTGTAGTTCTTCTGAACTATTGTTCAAAACTTGTAGAAACTTGGCGATGTTGGGGAGCACAAGTTCTCTGCAGTGAAGATGCAATAGAGGAACCTTCGATAAAACACTTCCCTTCTGAACATCAAGGCCTTCTGGCCTACGCAACTTGTATGGTTTTCCAGTTGTTGGCTCGATATCGATTCGCGGCATTTGTTTCCATCGGCTGTGCACAAACCAGCCATACTTGTAGTCACCCACTATTGGTGTGCCAAGTGCTTCAGCGCAATGGACACGCAACTGGAAAATGGGAACAGAAATCACATGAACTCTCTAGCTAAAACGTTACTTGGCAAGACAGAAATATATTAAAACAGGGAATTATTTCAAAAGTTAACTGATACCTTAAACGTACCACATTTTTACAATACAGAATCCATCATGCAGTAAACACAGAGAGAGAGAGAGAGAGAGAGAGTAGAAATTGATACCAATATACCTGATGCTTCCTGTAAGTAAGAGGACGTAGCTCCACCCACGAGCATCCATTTATCTTAGGACCAAGCACCCGATACTCAGTTACAGCCTCTTGGCGTGGTTCTACACTTGAATGGTGAGCTAGTATTATCCTCTCAGTCTTCCCATCATTTAGAAGCACCTGGAATAAGAAGGCATACAATCAACACACTAGAAGGTAGCAGCCACCTAAAACATGTTATCACTGAATGCATTATAGAGAAGAGAATAAAAATGAAAGAGATCATAAACCTTAGAAAGAGGAGCATGGATGATGCCTTCCTTCTCCTTGGGAGTCCCTATGACCAATGCCCAATACCTCTGATACGTAGCTTCACATGCATCATTCCAAGCCTAAAATAGCCAATTAATGTTAAAATTCAAATGAAAATATCAATCAGTTGTTCAAAGTGTTTTCAAAGATTCACTAACTAAACAAGACGTACAGAAAATAGGATTCATTATTTCTTGTATGTAAGGCACCTTACAAGAAGATTTGGCATTGTTGATGTTAGTGAACAACCATTGGAGATGAGATGCACTATCTTTAGTTCTACCCAGTAAAAGGATGCCACTGGTCTCTCTGTCAAGACGGTGAACCTGAAAAGGCCAACAAAATAATTATATTATCTTGTATTTTTAATATGAATCAACCATTTGTAATGAACAACTTCACAATCCAAAACAGATTAATAGAGTAGAAGAGCTGAAAATTGACTACACCATTTGACATATTATGAAGAAAACAATCAGGAATTCAGGTTAGTTAAGAAACATTAAGCAAAAATCTTCAAATTTTAAAAGCTTTACATTGGTGAATGAATAAATGAATAAATATCCATTTGTTAGATGATGAAGTATATGCCAAATCGTTCCACTGTAATGATGAACAAGAGTTAAAGTAGTTTACTAGTTTAGGGCCCTCATCATAATCATAGGACAGTGCAGCAGCTGCCAATGCGTCCATGCTATTATGAACTGGTAAACTCCCCTAACAAAGTATAAGCAGGAAATTAAAATCACATAGTAAACTCAAAGTGAATTACTGTAAATGTGAAAGAATAGAAATTTGAACCTTAACCGGCAACTTTGGAGGTTTATTAAGCACAATAATAGCTGAGTCCTGAAAGTAAAACATTTGATTACGCAATAAATAAAATTTATTTTAATGGAATTGAATAATAAGAATAGCAACAAAAAACTGTAAGAAATAAAATAAATTTGATATTGAACGAAAGGGTATACCTTGTAAATCACAAGCCTTTGCAGATACTTAATTTCGTCAGCATTTGGATATAGTGTTCCACAAGGAATAGCATCATATCTTTTGGAAATCCTAGTCTCAGCAATTGAAACAGGAACGTGAACTCTGGCACCATGTTCCATCACTTCATTAGGTCTAATCTGCATTTAAGCTGTACAGTTGTAGTATTATTAAACCTAAAACAAATCTAAAGCAATTGACTAAAATCTGTTGTTGAAAAACTGATACAGAGACAAAGAGGAAATTACCCAAAGTGGTTTTTTCATAGAAAATAGTGAATTAACAGGATAGATATAGACATGAATACCTTTCGCATGGGTTTCATCAGAGTTTCTTTCTGAGTGTAAGAGTCAGCACCAACTACGCCCTCCATTTGCACCTAGAATATGAAATTAGCAACAAGGCCCGTAAGTACACTTACCTATTATTTTATATCTGACCATTAAACATAAACTGAATAATATTTAATACAGAAATGTAGATGCTAATATCTTGTTAGTTGTTTAAATTTGCAAAGTAAATAGAGTTTTGCAAGAATATCCCTTCAAGTGTAATAGTTGATGTCATCATAAATAGGAAGGAATTACTTTCAAACTATGGATGAAGATTAAAAGAGGGAGGCAAGAGTAAAAGTTCTACTAAGTTAGGAAACTTTTAAAGAAAATAGGCAATAGTTATCATGAAATAAAACCTTTGTTTGGGTATGAAGTTTGCAAGGAAACAAGATAAGACTTCTTAGTAACCTTGCATTTGGTTACATGTATAAGAGAAGGAGTATTTGGCCTCCTTCTCTTCCCTCGTGCCTCCTATGCAAGGAATTCCTTAGACTATTTTGTAAAGACTTGTACTTTGGAAAGAAAAGTCATTTATATGCAAAAGCCTTATGTGCTTGTGAGAAGTGGAGAACTTCTCTCTTTTAGATTCTTATCTTCAGAACTGTCTCAAGTAGACCAACTTGCTTATCTCACAGAGTTTGACTGGCACAAGATTTTTCTAATTTTTAGCTTGTAAGTCATAATCTTGGTTAGCCTATAGAGCACTGGTTATATTATTTATTCCTACTTTTTTGTTTCTTTTATTGAAGGTGAAAGCACCAAGTTCTGTTTGTGGAAGACGGGTGGGTAGGTATCTGCGTAAAGAATTGAACCTACAATGTTATCACATGCTAACCCTTACAGATTTGGCTCTTAATGGTAATTCTTACCGTATGATGTAACTTCAATGTTCCCTCAAGGATATGGAGACTCAACCTCTCACCAATTCTTCCAGAAAAAGGTCCCAACAAAGATTGTACAACCAATTTAAGGCAATGACGACAAGTATATAATAGATTAGGCATCTCATTAATGTTATCAATTCTGGGTTGCAGAAAATAGAGGAAGTCCAATAATAAGCTATATCATATAGCGGAAGTCACATAACAGTTGAAATATATGATATATCAATTCTGTGTGTATATAAAAATAAGCCGTCCGCAAATAAAAATTGGGATTGCATTAACTCAAAAGTTCAATTGGCAGAAGAATTATCAGACATGACAAGACGAAGCAAACCGCATGCTGCAACTATAACAATGATAATCAACGCAAAAGGAGTTGCAATTTGGAGTCAAGAAATTTCACTATGCGATAGCATTATAGCACCTATTTAACAACATTGCAGCAGCTAAAATAAAGTGTAAATACAATAAAGTAGTAGACACTTACAAGACCCTCTCTGAAATGGGATTCAATGACAGAACCCCATGTACCCTTGAAGTAATACTTAATCCAATTGACAGCAGTAACATAATCACGCTGTCCAGGACCACTATTTGAGCTCTTGGCAGGCAAAGGGTGGCCAGGAAAAGGAGGCAATGATAACAACTGTCTGGGTTTTGGACCTTCTTTAGGAGCATCCAGGCGAGCAATATTGTTAGATACCCTGATTACCGGTTCAACAGAAACAGGCCTTGGGGGTTGAATTCTAGAGTAGTGCCTCACTACGAACAACAGCCATGTGCAGCTATTGTTATTATTACTCACATGATTCAACATCTGTAGCCAACAAAGGAAAACACCAGTTCAAGAGTAATCACATTCACAGGTACAAACAGTAAAAAGGTAAAAGTTTAACTAGAAAAATTGCAAAAAAGGCAGGACAAATGTTGTTTAAGGATCGTGTTCCCACTCTCTTTTCATTTATTAGTAGTTACTAAAAATTGGCTTTTCATCGTGCATGTCATGTGACTTTTTTGTCAAGGTACTAAAGATAACTACTAAACAGATTATCCAAACAATCAAAGTTGTGAAGCGTTAGATTGCCTTAACATACTAAAATTTACACGATGCCTGGATAAACCTTCATCCAACACCAACATGAAACCTTAGCTTTGAAAAAAAAAAAACATGCTTGGTAGTTGGTTAAACTCAGAGGAAATCACTAAATTTGTCCTTCACAGTGTGAGGCATTGATAAGTTAATCTTAAGAGAAAAAATAATTGTAAAGAGATTTCTGAAAACGCATTCTTCGGACAAATTCATTCTTCCATTAGCTTGTTTTGAAGAAAAAAAAATTGTACAAGTCATCTCTATCCTCTGCCTCCTCCACCTCGTCCCTTCTCTTCTTTAAGTTTGTCCAACTGCCATCATTCGCCAAAAGAAGAGTAATCTGCTTCATCAGAAAACTCACTTATCTCATGTTACTCAGCCTCGATAAACAGCTTATGGCCAAACTGATTCAGATACAGCTGGCCATGAAGAATCCAACCCCTTCTTCCAAACAAAACCACCCCTCCCTCCCAATCACTAGCTCAACTTCAATGGCCCCAAATCCACATTCCAAATCAACTTCAATTTGAGACATTATGTGGTTTGTACAACAATGAAGAAGCATTATTTAGTGGTTAGGAATGGGTTACCTGAATTGAAAGCTTCAGAGCGGCCTTACAATAGTGTTTCATTGGGAGCTTTGTCTGAGCCTTTGTTGGGGACGACAATAGGGCTTCGTCGGCCACAATAGGGTTTCGCCGGCGCCAGGAGATTGGTTTCAATGACAGCGACAAGGGTATCGCCGCCGGCGACTAGAGCTTTGCCGGAAAAAGGGAATTCACGACGGTGTGAGAGAAGGGAACTCGCAGTGTTTTGAGTGAGAGATGAGGGTGTGAGAAGGGAACTCCCTGGCTTCTTTTTTCTGACCGATTTTGAAAGGAAAATAAAGACCTGTTATTCAAATCTTAAAATTTTTTATTTGGTAAAATATGTATTCTTCTACAGTATGTTTAATATGGGATACATTTTTTTATTTCTAGTAATTTGAAGTTGAGAAAATTCTTTAATTTTTTATTAATTTTCTGAAAATGTTGTTTATCGGAAATATTTTTTAATTATATTTCTTACATTTTTTTTAGAGTGTGTTGGAAAGGTGTGTAACACTTATTAAATCTTTAATATAGTATACTAAATATTAAAGTCTGTAGAAAAATTCTATTAAAATTAAATTTAAAATTTGATCATGGTCATAGTACATATATATAAAAAATCATGGTTATCACAACTTGAAAAATGAAAACTATTATACATTTATATAAAAAAAATTTGCAAATTTTCAAATGAAAATTATATTAAAACATATTTTTCAATGTTGGTTGTCACTATTATACATGTATTTGGTTACTAAAGAAGTTGTAATGACTCTTTAAAGTTCGGCGATTTACTTATAAGATATTTTTATTTATGGAGTGATTATTCATCATTACATTTTAGATACCTCACACCATAATCCTATTTTGTAAGCTCTTTTGAAAGAGTTCGACTAAGAAATATAACTCAGTTAAACTTTTCTCATCATTTCTCTTACACTAAAAAAAATCCCTAACTTTCATACTTATTTACGCATTAAAGAGTTTTTTGCAGGTAAATCTTCCCCATTTCAGACTAATCTGCCTCATAAATATACTCCTAAGATCTTATCATGTGTCTTACAGATACCTAGTCTCCAACCTGACAATAACATTTGACTTCCACCATGGGATCCTGGTAAAGTTATCCTCAGCCTCAATCATTCATGCCTACAACTAAATTGAAAAATCTCAGACAACACAAAAGAATGGATCCCAACCCTATGAACACCATCCAAAACCAAATTCAAATGCTACTACCAAAACGAGCAAATTAGGAGGAAACACCAGACATACCTACAAGCTATGTGAGAATAGACTGAGGCTCTGCTAAAAACTCAAACTAAAACTCAAACTCAATAGTTGCGTCAACAACATCATGTTGATCTTCAAGCATTGCACTCCAAATTGGACAATTTGGAAAGGGAAAATTTGTTACGACCAATCCATTCCCGTGAACAGACACCCATAGTTGAGATGTACCACTCCTCGACAAGTGAAAGCAACCCGCTAAGGACAATTAGAGATCAACAGCCAACCCCAAGAAGCAGAAGTCAGCCATCAAGACGACCTAGTAAATATCAAAGTGAATTCATGGTTTTACTTGTAACATGTCTTTATATGATATAGTTGTTGAGGTCTATCATTTATGGGATTATTATTCGTCATTACACCTCAAAAACATCACACAATGTCTCTATTATGCAAGCCCTTTATAAAGAGCTCAATCAAGAAGTACAACTCACTTAAGCTTTTCTCATACTTTCTTTACATTCAAAAAAAATCCTTATCTCTCATACCTACTTAAGCATCAGAGAGTCTTTTACAGTTGTATCTTCCTCTATCCAAACCGACCTGTCTCACAATGATACTCCTAGGATCTTACTAAGTGTTTTACAGATACATAGTATCCAACCCAGTAAGAACAATTATTAATTTGAATTTTTGTTTTCATGCATATGTCAACTTAGGATATGGGATTTCTAATTCATCTCATTATGCTGAAACTAGATATTTAATATTAGTACAATAGCAAGTGGTGTAATATGTCCAACACACTTTGCTAGAATATTACATTTGGATAAGTGGATTTAAGTTTGAGTCATCCTCTTAAATGTTTGCACAAACTTGACTCGTAAAATAAAAATTACTTTAACTTATATACTATTTAGTTATAGGCTTAATTAGTAATTTAGTTAGATTAAGGGTTTATGATTCACTTTGGTTTCTATATTTTTTTTACTCAATTGAGTCATAATATTTTTAAAATAGAGTTAATATGATATTTTTCATTAAATTAATAGTAACTCTTTTTGAAAAGTGGCACGTGCCGAAATATGAAATGTGTTGGAAATTTTTTATTATAATTTAAAAAATAAATAATTAAAATAAAAAAACTTACTGTTACCCATGTTTTTATAGACCTTTAATTTATGGGTTAATGGTTTTTATAGCTAACGGCTATATTTTTATTACTATTTACTCCTTTGTCTTTGTCTCCTTTTGCTACCTATAAATACCACCGAGGTGCATGGGGAAGAATACAACAACAACAATAGAAACAATAAACACTAGAGTTCTCTAAAAAGTGTTCTTCTTTTCTTTTTTATATTATCTTTAAGACAGTGGTGTTCATAAGGTTTGGAGATCTTTCACTGCATTCGATCGATCTGACGGCTTGTTGTATCTTGGGAGAGAAACATATATGATTTGAAACACATATGATTGTGTATTTGTTTAGCGCAGGAGAGGCGTGCCTCAACCTAAGATATTTCTACTCCTTACCTTTTATCTTTTATTTGTTATTGTTATTATAATTGTTGATCTCTGATTAATATTCATTATTTATATATATGTTTCAGTATTATTATCGCTCTAATTATTATTATTATTATATTATTTTCATATTTTTATTATTAATAGTATTATTTGAGTAATCATCTTCTAACAAAATGTCTCACATGTCAAATAAGAGAGATCCCAAAATAAAGAGAGTTCAAATTTTGATAATAACATTTTTCAAATGACGTTAAAATCACTTATAACAAATATTTTATTTAAAAAACTATATATATATATATATATATATATATATATATATAAAAAACATAAATATAAAAAATAAAATACTGATTAAACTTTAATTTCATATACGATGACACAGTGAACATTTTGCTCTCTTTGTTTATATTTTTGAATTATAAATTATATAACAAAATACAAATTTTAAAAACATCTTAACAGTTATATATTGCTAAGAGAGTAACAGTTAGAACAAGAAAAAGAAAAAAACGTATAAAGAAGAATAGTGGAGAAACACCCATTTTTGAAGCAACACCAAACAGGCCTAGAATTTGAACCCAGATTGGGTTTGTACAAACTTGTAACAGTCTCAAAATATGGTCTCATCTTATCGTATTAATTATTACAACTTAATACAATGTTTTGTCTAGTAGCTGGCTGGGTCCCCCCTGCCTCAGATGACACCAACTTTATAACACCTTCACCAGAAAACAAAGACTCTCAAAGTCTCACAGTTTTGTTCTTTCTGTGATCATTGGAGTTTCTGTGAGACAGTGTTGTGGCCATGGGAAGAGCCCCTTGCTGTGACAAAGCCAATGTCAAAAGAGGACCATGGTCCCCTGAAGAAGATGCAACACTCAAAGCCTATGTGGAGTCTCACGGAACTGGTGGAAATTGGATTGCATTGCCCAAAAAAGCTGGTTTTTCTCTCTTCTCTCCCAACACCATTTTCACATTTTTTTCAAACACTTTCTTGTTCATCCTTTTTGCTCCTTGCTTTTTCTCTCCAATTCAAGAACAAATCAAACTTTTCTCGAGATCTTTTCTGATTATCCATTCACTTTGTTTTGTTTCGACATGGAGTTTTGTGTTATGATGCATTTTTTTAACTTGAATTCCAGTTTCGTTTTGTTTATCAAAAGTTTGTTTTTTTCTTAAGCATCGAATTCGCAAACTGCATGTTTAAAGAACCATAATTGTATAGAAACTCATCTCACTATATGAATTTTGAGTTACAAATACATTGACAAATGCAACTGTTTTCTCAGTTTTCTCAGTGTTTGTTCAATTTCCAAGTCCACTAGTAGACACAGTTTTTCCCCATATAACATTATTTCTTTTGAATCCTTTTGGTCAAAATCATAAATAGCTTCTGCAGTTTACAAGGCATGAAACAAGGAATGGGAGTTTCTACTGTTATATTATACTCTTAATAATTAATCTCTCCATTTGTAACTTTTTTTTTAATTATTTTAATTCATTTTCATTATATTTATCAACTTTATTTTTTCTTTATTATTATAATTATTATTATTTAATATGCAGGCCTTAGACGGTGTGGGAAGAGTTGCCGTCTACGGTGGCTGAATTATCTGAGACCAGACATCAAACATGGAGGCTTCACTGAAGAAGAAGACAACATCATTTGCAATCTCTATGGCCAGATGGGAAGCAGGCAAGTTTTATTATTTTCAAATTATTTCAATTTCACACTATAATATTCACCATCCATTAAAAAAATAATCAACAACAGATATATTAATTAAATACATCCATAAGAGATTATTCTAATTGTAATTTAGCCAATGCTTATATGATTATGTTTCTATTCACTATTATTAACTTACAATTATAATAAAAATTTCATTTTACAAAAATATATTAGCTTGGACCACATCATGTGGTACGGACCAATTTTTATATAACATGTCATTTTTTTTTATTAATTAATGATGAAAAGTTTCAAGACAGTGTTGTAGATTTAAGCTTTATATTATAACCAAACAAAATTATAAACCGTGAGTTTATAATTATGTGTTGGAAAAATTCATATCACGCGGTTTCGTTTAATTTACATATAACACATACATACACGTTATAGTTTTTTTTTTAATAGTTTGAATAATATTTTATATTTAAATTTTAATGACGATAATTAGTATGATATAATTACGAATAAGAAAAACCCTTTTCAGCACAAATTATTGTATAATTTGCGATCCCATCACACGGTTTCGACCAAATTCCATATAATTGTTTCATTTTTATTTAGGGATAAAAAGTTTTTAAACATTTTAAATTTAAATTTCATAACTTTTTAGTATCGGAGAAACCCATTTTATAATAAATTATTCTATAGACAGGGACCACACCGTTTCGATCAATTTTTATACAATATGTTTGCTTTGTGAAGATGAAAACTTTTAAAAAAGATTTAAATTCAAATTTTATTATTTTCATTGTATACATTCATAATTTTTTTAATGAAATCTTTAACAAACCAAAACAATATATTTTAAAGTCAATAGTGGCCTAATTAATTGTTAGACTTATATGAAAAGGAAACATCATCCATGTTATATATATATATATATATATATATATATA
>Ga0214543_1003018_pt1 | contig 32898 bp, 13 predicted proteins | sample CNSS2metaG_FD_160094 | JGI IMG/M metagenome (GOLD analysis project Ga0214543, IMG submission 160094) | Root nodule microbial communities from cowpea collected in UCLA plant growth center, Los Angeles, California, USA - CNSS2 | ecosystem: Host-associated > Plants > Roots > Nodule | place: USA... | reverse complement strand
AAAAAATTTTTTTTTTTTTCTATTTATTTTTTTTGTTTTTTTTTTTTTTTTTTTTTGAAAAACAAATATTTTAAAATTACATTAGTTTTACACACTTGATTAGAAGGAACCATCTTAGGACAGACGAGTGAAGTATTAATATCTTCCTCACACATAACCAATTTCCAAATCTGATCTAATTTTGCAGACCATTTCTTAAGTCTTTTATAGTTTTTCAAAAAAATCTATGGTGGCAACTCTCTTTATTAAATTTATATTTTAAAATGATGTTTTTTTTATGTTAGCCGTTCCGTCACAATTTTTTTCAAAGTGACACTCGTGATCAACCAAGTTGAACCGCCTACACACTAAAGAAAATCCTAATCTCCTAAGGTCACTTTATGCTCGTAAGAGAATAGCGAATACCCATTTATATCCCTCGCGCATACAACAACGCTAGAACCCTAACTCTCACCACAAAAGTCTCTCACGCACACCCTAGTACTCCATCAAAGCCTAAATTTTCCCTTAAAAACCCCACCAAAAGAACTCATAAAATCAGGAAAAACCTAACCCATTTTGCTTTCCAACTCGAATCCGAACTTGAAAGCCACACATTCATACGCCCTTGCTCTGGCTAGGATCTTTCCTTCGTTCGTCCATCACGCACCAGCCTTCATCTCCTCATCTTGATCTTCCAATTGTCTCCCTCGATGATGCATCAGTCTCTGCCTCGCTTCTTCAGATCAGAACACTCGCGAATCATGACTTTTCTTCTAGAAGGAATCGCTAGATCAACTTCGTGCCTCTCTTGATCTGAATTAGACCATGGGTTGGCATTGGCTCCCTTCCCTCTTTTAATGAAACGTGGGTTTTGAATAATGGGTCAAACATTTTAGCTGATTAAGGCAAGGGTTGATTTTCAAATAAGAATACAAATGGAGTTAAGGGTTCAAGTGCAATTCAGCAAAAATAAAGGGTTTTCTAAACTATTGGCAACAAAAGTCTACTATTATGAATTGAGAGGAAAATATTTATTAGGCTGGTGTGGAATTGAGAGGGAAAATATTATGAAATTTAGTTGGATTAAAGTCTCTTATTAGAAATATTATTTTAGGAAAAGCCGTGCACATTTTTGGAAAAGAAAAATATAGAACAATGAAGGGAAATATGTGAACACGAAGAATAAACGATGGAGATAGTATTTTTAAGGATTATTGATCAAAGATCAGTACATCACTTTTAGGGGGAATACAGATGTTGGTAAAATAGATTGAAGGAACAAATAGTTTTAGTTGGGGCGCTGTGCAATTATTGGAAGAAAGAAGGCAAGGGTTGGAAGAACAATGAAGGCTTAAAGTGAATAGTTTTAGAGTTGAATCAAATCATTTAAGGGGGAGTTAATCTTATATGTAGAAAAAAATTTGGTTTGGTTTGATATTTGGTAGCAATTACAGATAATTGTTGATATTTTTTTTAATCAGAAAGTTTCTTTTTATGATATAAAGGAAAATTTGTCTTAAATGCGAAAATTTTTAAAGTATTTTAGTAGCATTTTTACAAGGTGTTACAAAACTTGGATAGGGTGAATGGACCAGCCGATAAAACTGAATTACGAATTTCAGTTTACAATCCTTATATATCGGATTATGAAATTCGATGTGTTTTGTTTTGCTAGATTATATTACCTAATGTGTGTACCAAATTAAGAAATCATGTTTGAGTACATTGGATCCGTGGGTTGAACCAGATTATGTATTTCGATGAACGTTTTTTGTATATGTATTGGATTTTGAAATTCGGTTAAGTATTCTTGAATTTGGGATAAACTTCTGGATTTTATGATGTGGGTGAGTGATTTATATCGGATGTGTTTGGTTTAGTTTTTTATCATCAATAATTGTGTACAAATGTTTAACAGTTATATATATATATATATATATATATATATATATATATATATATATGGAGAAATGATATTTTAACAATCAATTTTGACAACTTCTCTCACTACTTGACGTGGCAGTGAGTAAGCCATGTTTTTTATGAGAGAAAATTGGTGTTGGAAGGAGTTACACAGCTGAAAGAGAAGCAAGTGAGAGAGAGAAGCAGAGTTATACAACTGAAACTAAAGCAAGTGAGAGAGAACCAGAGTTACATAACTGAAAGAGAAGCAAGTGAGAGAGAACTAGTGGTTGAAGGAGTTTCAGGAGTGAGAGAAGGGAGTGAGAGAAGCGAGAGAGGTTACAGAGAGCGCAGTGGAAGTGGTTGGAGAAGTGGTGGTGAGCAGTTTGTGGTTAAACCATATGCAGGTTTGGTTTTCGTGGTTGTCCACTTTTTTTTGTCCTCCATCTCTTCACCAAATTGTATCTGCTCTTGTTCCTTCATTGTCAAGTTTGTTGTTGGTCCGTTTTGGGAGATATTTTGTTAGTGGGTTCATCATTTCCCTTTTCCCTTTCTCTTTTGGTGGAGCACAAAAAGTTTTGCGTTAACCCACCGCAAGAAATTGTATGTTTGATGACTGTGGAAAGGAGTGATTTTTGTTTCTGTTTTTGGTTAATATATGATAAAGTTTGGATTTCTTTATTTAAAATATTGTTGTTGAAGAGCGGATTGCTGAGCAACATTGTTGTTTTTGGTTCTACATTCGTGAAGAGGTAATAAAAGTTAAGTGACACAAAGTCATAATAAATAATGATTAAAAATTGTCCACTTTCTTTTGAAGTTTTTGTATATGAAAAACTCCAAGATTAAGTGCAAAGCAGTCTGATCGTAACTGCCAACCTTAAGTTTTGTGCAAAATGTTTTTTCCATCAACCACATATAAGTACCCGTCCTTAAGTTTTTATAATTGAACATGTTTTTTTGGTGGATGAGTTGGGTTGGTAAAACATCAACCCATTTCAATAGGTCTTGGTGTCAGAAGTGATCCCGGATGTAAGTGCCAACCCAGGTGTACCCTTCTGCAAAGCTGCGTTATATGATTTGAACAAGATATTTCCACAAAGTGGCTTGGATGATAAGTATCCCGCTTGGTGGTGTTACTAAATTTCGCACTTGAATAATAAAAGTTAAGTGACACAAAGTCATAATGAATAGCGATTAAAAATTTTCCACTTTGTTTTGAAGTTTTTGCATATGAAAAACTCCTAGATTAAGTGCAAAGCAGTGTGACCGTAACTGCCAACCTTAAGTTTTGTGCAAAAATTTTTTTCCATCACCCATATACAAGTACTTGTCCTTAAGTTTTTATAATTGAACATGTTTTATTGGTGGATGAATTGGGTTGGTATAACATCAACCATTTTAGTAGCATTTTGCACAAAACTTGAGTTTGGCAGTTACGATCACACTACTTTGCGCTTAATGTGGGAGTTTTTCATATGCAAAAACGTCAAAACAAAGTGGACAATTTTTAATCATTATTTATTATGACTTTGTGTCACTTAACTTTTATTATTCAAGTGCCAAATTTAATAACACCACCAAGCGGGATACTTATCATCCAAGTCACTTTGTGGAAATATCTTGTTCACATCATATAACGCAGCTTTGCAGAGGGGTACACCTGGGTTGACACTTACATTTGGAGATCACTTCTGACACCAAGACCTATTGAAATGGGTTGATGTTTAACTAGCCCAACTCATTCACCAAAAAAACATGTTTAATTATAAAAATTTAAGGACAAGTACTTGTATATGGGTGATGGAAAAAATATTTTGCACAAAACTTGAGGTTGACAGTTACGATCACACTGCTTTGCACTTAATCTGGGAGTTTTTCATATGCAAAAACTTCAAAACAAAGTGGACAATTTTTAATCGTTATTCATTATGACTTTGTGTCACTTAACTTTTATTAGCTCTTCAAAAATGTAGACCACAGCAGAACCAAAAACAACAATGTTGCTCACCAATTCGCTCTTCAACAACAATGTTTTAAATAAAGAAATCCAAACTTTATCATATATTAACGAAAAACAGAAACAAAAATCATTTCTTTCCACAGTCATCAAGTAATACATACAATTTCTTGCAGTGGGTTAACCCAAAACTTTTTATGCTCCACCAAAAGGGAAAGGGAAAAAGGAAATGACGAACCCACTAACAAAATATCTCCCAAAACGGACCAACAACAAATTTGGACAATGAAGGAACAGGAGCAAATACACTTTGGAGAAGAGATGGAGCACGAAAAAACAGTGGACAACGACGAAAACCAAACCTGCAGATGGTTTAACCACAAACTGCTCACCACCACTTCTCCAACCACTTCTACTGCGTTCTTTGTAACCCCTCTCTCGCTTCTCTCACTCCTGAAACTCCTTCAACCACTGGTTCTCTCTCTCACTTGCTTCTCTTTCAGTTGTGTAACTCTGGTTCTCTCTCTCTCACTTGCTTCACTTTCAATTGTGTAACTTTGCTTCTCTCTCTCACTTGGTTCTCTTTTAGCTGTATAACTCCTTCCAGCACCAATTCTCTCTCATTAAAAATGTGGCTTACATTGATTAAAAATAAAATGAATCTCTCACTGCCACGTCAGGTAGTGAGAGAAGTTGTCAAAATTGGTTGTTAAAATATCACTTCTCTTATATATGGGTATCCTTCTTTCCGGTATTTTGAGAGTTGTGTGATTTTCAACATTTGAACATTGAAAGCTCTTGCAGCAGGAGTCATGAACACATTCTCCACCACATATAATACCCCTATTCTCATTTTTGTTGTTGTAACCATTGTTACCATTCGCACTTGTTTCCTGGTAAGTCCAATTTTTGAGGATGAAAATCCTTTAAGGTGGAGGGGAATGTAAGATCCGAGAAATTTAAATAATTATTTAATAAATGCGGGTAGTATGAGCCTTTAAGGCATTTAATGCGGATTGCTATGACTGGAAAAGTACTTGCTCAAGTGGTTTAAAGTATTTAAATGTGTGAGAGGACTTGGGTTCAAGTCTCCAAGTCCTATGTATGTCATTTGTGTGTTATTTAAATTATTATTATTTTTGATAATATGCTTAATCATGTTGAGTGATAATATAATCATAGAATTATATTAATCATCACGAAACATGAATTGGTTAAATGGTTGTGTATTGAGTTGGCATTAGCATGGTCATGGGTTTAAACCTTGGTAGAACTTTTTGCCAAAATTTCTTGTGGCATGAAGGTGAAGGGGCATAGGAACCCTAGCTAGCCAAAGAGCAACCAAAAGTGACTGAAAAACAACTCATAATGGAATTTGAATGCAATTACATTCATTTTAATGTCATTTTCGTTTTTGGCCATTAACCACAATTAAGGACCATAATAAAAAGGCAAACTAAACCAATTGGAAGGGTTTTTGAGACTGGAAAATTAGAGTGTTGTAAGGAACACGAATTCAGAGGAAACAAAGTGATTAGAGAGTAAGCAAATGAGCTAAATTGGGTTGGAGCCAAGGGAGGAAATTGGTGATCAAGGAAGAACTCTAGAACCATCTATTTTAAGCGAAGAATCCAGGTTAGGGGAGCTGAACCACGTCCTATATGAGTTTTTATGCGTAATTGTATGATTATAGAATGTGTATGTTGGCTTTTGTTAAAAATGCATTGAAATCTGAATTTCTGAAATTTTTTCCAGAAACCGCCTGGCGGGCTGCTCATAGCCGCCAGGTAGCACATGCCAATTTAGTATGTTTCTGGGTTCCTTGAGGAACCGCCTAGCGGTGAATCCCTGTACCACTAGGCACCACGAACCTGCAACCCAGTTTCTGGGTTTTTTGATGAACTGCCTGGCGGTGATGAACACCCGCCAGGCGACGTGAACCTGTTAATTTGATTTTGATATTTTTATGTGTGCTTGAGTGATTCTGATTGAGGAAATGGGAATTCCTTATTGGTTCTGAGTGTTTGGGCATCATACATAATTGAATTACATGTGAGTGATGGTCAAATTGGATGAAAATTGAATTAATATTATTTGGGGTTGAGATTGTTATTGTGACACTAAGTTAAACGAAATAATGTAAGGGGTTTTCGTATAGTGGGACCCATAGGAACGAACCATGATCTTAAACCTATGAGTGTAGCCTTTGAATCGAAAAATCAATGGAAAACAGAGTAGTTGGGGATTGGTTAAAGCTCGCAGGTGCAGAGAATAAGGTTGGGGTTCCTGGAACTGTAGGAACCGCCTAGCGGCACATTGGTTACCGCCAGGCGCCATATCAGAGCTGTGAGGGGTGCTCTGGTTCACGAAAAATGCTATTTTTCGTACTTTTCGCGCAACAGGGACCGCCCGGCGGTAGTACAGTCCCGCTAGGCGTCACCTTCCACTTTTGGGCGCTAGGCGCCACCACTTTTTTTTGGTTTGCTGGTGTTCGTAAAATTGCATTTCCCAGTTCGTTAACCGTCCGATTTAGGTGAAATTTTGACAGGTGGTCCATAACATGTGGTTCTTCATTTTGAACGGTGGAGATTTAATTTGGAGGTCTGTAGCTACAGATATACATTACTTAATATTGCTGATTTTGGAGTTTGTAAAATACATGAATAAGCTCTTGATAAGTTCAAGTAACTTCTAATGAAGCATGATTGAGTTATGTGGTAAGTCTCTATCAATTTGAATGTTCCTTTGGGTTAGTCACATGTGGAGAATTGGTTTGGTGAAGGCATGGGTGTCAATATTAAATTGCATTGGTGCATAAGATCATGTGCTTAAAATTGTTAGAGTGCTGCTCCTTATATTTTGTTTGAGCATGCTTGGGATGGTCTATATGACTAGGGGATTGAATGCACATGTGAGGTGCTATAAGGCCTGGAACATTATAGAATGCAATGCCTTTCATTAGGGGTACTCTAGACTAAGGCGCTTAGCGCTTGGCGGTACGTGTCCCCCGCCAAGCGATCTGGAAGCGGCAGCACCTGGCGGTACGTGTCCCCCGCCAGACGATTTTACTACAGTAGTATTGGTGTTCTTGATTCTATAGGCGTGATCTACAAAGCTTATGGTGATGCTTCAAAGGTGGATTGCTAGTGTTCCTTGAGTTGTGGCTCGGAACATATCCCTTGAGTTGTAGCTCAGAATAGGGGTTAAAGCACGTGGTATTTCTTGAGTTGTGGCTCAGAATAGCATCTCTTAAGTTGTGGCTCGGGATGGCGGATGAACACGAGAAACTCTTGAGTTGTGGCTCGGGTTGGCGAGTGTTGCCAGTGTGAGTGTGCTGGTTGTGGCTAGTACGGATGAGTCCAGATAGATTGCCCTCCTCAGTAGTTGACTAACGAGTTTGGTAGTCTTGGGACGTTGCGAACTATGTTTGTATTTGGGAACTCCACCTGGCGTTACGGTGTATGATCCGTAACATGGTTTCCCGCACGTGCTTTATCGGTTGTGGCCGATAGGTATGGCAGCAAGTCACCTAGAAGTAATCACTAGAAGATGTAGAACACGAATAACCTGGTTGTGGCCAGGTGGTATGAATCAAAGGAAAGGAAATCATTTGGAATGATTGTGTTGTTTATATTGATATGTTGTATATGGGTATATATAATTGTATATGTTTTATCTGTTAAGCTCACCCTATCTGCTTGTGTTTGGCGATGATCGTATACGCGGTATACGTGAGCAGATGGTGTTGCAGATGGGTCTGGTGAGACGTAGAGCCGGAGCGGGGCTAGTCTTTGGGAGTTTCTCTCAGAGTTTTTACATTGTCGTTAAGATTTCAAATAATTTGTAATTATTGGTAATACTGAACTATTTGATAATTATAAGAGTAATTATGTTCTTGGATTTTGAGTTATTATTGAAGTAATAAAAGTTTGAAATTTCCCGCGTTCTTGAGAAATGGATTTATAATTAATGAGATTTTATTTTCTTATTTTATTTTATTATTTAAACTCGTAATATCCGGCAGGGATGTTACAGTTAATGGCATAGTGATGTAACTTGATCATGAGTTTGGTTTATGTTTGTTACTCAAATTTTCCCATATCATGCATTTATGTGTTTTGGAAATTTTTTGTTAATGGGTGGCAAACTTTGTTTTGTGTTTGTGTTTGTCTATTGGTGATTGTTGGTAATGGTTTACCTCATTTGAAATTTATTGCATATATGATAAGAACACATGGTGCTCATTCGGTTCAAGGAAAAAGCTCTACACAAGGTGCAAGAAGAAGACCTATTGTGTCTGCTCACAGAAGAACTCGTCAAGGTGATGTTGTGAAAGTTGATCCTTATGTTGTTGCACTAGGGACGGATGTTGTTGATGAGCAACACCATGTTGAGGAAGTGCGAGAGGAAAATAACACTAGCAAACCCAAGTTGAAAAGCAATACCTCACACTCACTCAAATAACCCATCACGTGTAAAAATACCTCATATGTTGTAAAAGTTCTAGTGTAATCACCATCAGCCACATTTCAGTCACGAGGAGAAACATGATGGAATCTTCCATATCAAATCTTTGATTTACTTCATCTGAGGTCCTAAAGCCTAAAGAATATCCTTCCATCTTTAATACAAAAATTATAGCCACCTAGAAATAACACAAAGTAATCAATACATTTTGTACATAATTTCACTACATAAAACATTTTCAGATTACATAATCCACGTGCATCGGATTATGAAATCTAGTTTAAATTACCGCATGAACTATCCGTATTACAAAATTCGGTGTACACAATTTTGGGGTGCATTAGAATTAAAAATCTGGTATACAACTTTGGATCCGAATCAACGAACCGAATTTTGAAATCCTAGAGATGAAATGTGAACCGAATCATATGCGTGAACATTTTTGTGGGTGTAGTTAACGAATTTCAGAATTTGGTGTACACCTCCAAATCCGAGAAAAACCTACCAGATTTCAAAATCCAATGTTTTACAGAATGAACAGTTGTATATTGGATTCTGAAATCCAGTAAGCAGATCCCAAAAAGTAGTAACCGAATTTTATAATGCGGTGCACTTCAAAACTCAAATTTCAGTATTCTCTAAACTATGTACTCTTAGGGATTACAACGGGTTGAACACGAATAATATCTACCTACAACAAAAAAATCACTCATTTACCCACAGGGTACTTATTTAAAGAATATCCACAGATCTTTTAAAACTCGCAAGTATCTGCATATATCCACAAATAGTTTAAAAAAAGACATTTTATGATTTTTTAAAATAAAATGTAAATAAAATTACAAAAGAAATATAATATAAAATAAAATTTAAATTTAATTTAAATTTAATTTAATCCAATAAAATATAAATTGAATTTTAATTTTTATTAAATTTAACTTAATAAAACATAAATAAAAGTTTAATTTTAATTTTTTTTGCAAATAATGATACTGACGGGTACCGATAATATTATACCTGCACCCTATCCTTTTATAAATGAATATTAAAATATCCGTTACTCGTTATATTATTGTAGTGGTTGTGACACCGGAAGTTCTACTGAATATCATGACTTATTTGCACATAACTTCTGGTTATTAGTCATGACATGATAATGTATCCGATCTTTAATTTTTAAAATGTTTTCTTGTGTTTCCATTTTATAAAAAGACTTAGCATTCTTAATTTTCACTCATTTTTTTTCCCCTGTGTATTATAATATTTACGACTGCAAGCTTTATAAACTTTGTTAGCTTGTGTTTATTCCTTGTTAGTTTTGTGTATTTTAAAGGTACTTTCAATCAAGTATATTGACAGACAATTGTAGTATAACCTATATATTTCAATATAGATAAAACCGTTTACTAAAGATACAATGGCCTCAATTCATTCTTTTTGGCTCTGGAATTAACATTTTGTTAAATTTGAAAAACAATGTTTTTTAGTGGGCAATACTATGTTTTTAACATCGTGATGACAATAATGTTTGTAGAAGTTTTATACTTGATATGCATTTCAAGAATGAAATGTATGTAACCAACAAAATTTAGTTGAAAGCTTATAAACTAGAAACTTAAATAATAAAAGAAGCATTGTAATTAACTTAGTCTAACACCTCTGCTCTTTTATGCTGTTACATTATTCTGTTATTAATTTATTTGCTGTATAATACATTGAATGTGAACTGTGCATCACTATGCTGTAGTTGTGTTGCTAATTACGACTCTATTATTTATTGTGATGTTTGTCCTGCTTGTGTAGTTCCATTTGAGACCATTCATAAGCTGACATCTCATAAATTCCAAACGCAGTTTAGACTATAATTTGTATATTTTCCCATTCAATAATTTGGAGATTCGAATGCAATGTGCAGAACCCGCATACTGAACTGTAAATAAATCACCTTCGATGTCACATTGCATGGAAACAACAACAACACTGATGATGACTCGCTTAGTGTTCAGAACAACACCATTAACCGCACGTCGCAAACGTGCTTATTCCACATGGCAAACCAATACTGCGAACCTTACGAGCATGTTCGGCAAATACGTGGACAAAACCAGCGTCTCTAGCTGGAACACCGTCATCGCTGACCTCGCTCGAAGCGGCGATTTCATGGAAGCTCTCAGCGCGTTTTCCTCCATGCGCAAGCTCTCTCTACATCCCAACCGCTCCTCCTTCCCCTGCGCCATCAAGGCCTGTGCCGCGCTCTCCGACCTCCGCGCTGGCACGCAGACCCACCAGCAGGCGTTCGCATTTGGTTTCGGCCATGACCTCTTCGTCTCCGCCGCGCTCGTCGATATGTACTCCAAATGCGGCTTCCCTGACCTCGCGCGCCACCTTTTCGACGAAATTCCCAGCCGAAACACCGTTTCGTGGACGTCCATGATTGCAGGCTACATCCGAAACGACCGTGCCCAGGAAGCCGTTTGGCTCTTTAAGGATCTGTTGGCTGAAGAGAGTGGGAGTGTGGAATCTGAGGATGAGGCTTTCGTGGATTCCATGCTTGTGGGGTGTGTTCTTTCGGCGTGTTCGCGGGTGGGGTGGAGGAGTGCGACTGAAGGGGTTCATGGATTGGTGGTCAAGAGGGGGTTTGAGGGGTGTGTGGGTGTTGGGAATACTTTGATGGATGCTTATGCCAAGTGTGGAGAGATGGGGGTGGCGAGGAAAGTGTTTGATGGAATGCATGAGAGTGATGTCTGCTCTTGGAACTCTATAATTTCTCAGTATGCGCAGAATGGGTTGTCAGATGAGGCTTTCTGTGTTTTTGCTGACATGGTGAAGAGTGAGAAGGTTAAATATAACGAGGTAACATTGTCTGCGGTGTTGTTGGCCTGCGCGAATTCAGGAGCTTTGCAGCTGGGAAAGTGCATACATGACCAGGTATGTTATTTAATGCATCGGTTCATCTGGTCTGTAGACACCGATTTACGTTTTGGTGGTTATTGAAAAACTCTATATTTTGGTTCCTACCTGATGAAATTGTTTATGCATTGGTCCTAACTGCTTGTTGAAGTTATCATGATGTTCGATGTTTTCTGAGTTTGCAATCATTTTATGACGAAATTATGTCGAAATTAGAGTTTGTAACTATTGTAACTGGCAAAGGACAGGGGCGGCAAATTTGTTGTAACTTTTTTTTTGGCTTAAATTCACTCTTGGTCTCCATAGTTTTATGAATGTGAAATTTTAGTTCTTATAAAAGTTTAATTTCACGTTCGATCTTTCAGTTTTTAAAATTGAACAATTTTTGACTATGATGAGTAAGAGTGGATTTATGCCTTTTTGTATAAACCAAAATTATGAGTTTTTCTTCATTTAATAAGGACCAAAATTGAAACATGGCGTAAACTGTCCAAGTTTAGGTTCCTAATTTTAGTTTAACTTTGTTCCAATTTTTCGTCCTAATATTGTATTTATGTATGGAATAATTAGCGAGTGCCTAGATTTTTGTTAGTCTCACTAGCTCGTTTTCTTGTACTATAGGTTATAAAGATGGATTTGGAGAATAGTGTGGTTGTAGGTACATCTATAGTGGATATGTACTGCAAATGTGGGAGAGTTGAGATGGCTAGGAAGGCATTTGATCGCATGAAAATGAAGAATGTCAAGTCATGGACTGCTATGGTTGCTGGTTATGGAATGCATGGCCGTGCAAAAGAGGCTATGGAAGTCTTCTATCAGATGATAAGGTCTGGAGACAAGCCGAATTACATTACTTTTGTGTCAGTTTTAGCTGCATGCAGCCATGCTGGTTTGTTGAAAGAAGGCCGACATTGGTTTAATAGAATGAAAAGTGAATTTAATGTTGAACCTGGGATTGAGCATTATTCGTGCATGGTTGATCTTCTTGGGCGTGCTGGCTATCTTAATGAGGCTTATCGTTTGATCATGGAAATGAAGGTGAAACCTGATTTTATAATCTGGGGTTCCCTTCTTGGGGCTTGTAGGATTCATAAGAATGTAGAACTTGGGGAGATCTCTGCTAGAAAACTATTTCAGTTAGATCCGAGTAGTTGTGGGTACTATGTTCTACTCTCCAATATTTATGCTGATGCTGGGAGGTGGGATGAAGTTGAGAGGATGAGGATATTGATGAAGAGTCGTGGATTGCTTAAAACCCCTGGATTTAGTATAGTAGAGCTCAAAGGTAGGATACATGTATTCTTAGTTGGAGACAAAGAACATCCTCAACATGAGAAGATTTATGAGTACCTAGACAAGTTAAATGTCAAGCTGCAAGCACTTGGTTATATCCCAAATTTGACCTCAGTGCTTCATGATGTTGATGAGGAAGAGAAAGGAATGGTTCTAAGAGTTCATAGTGAGAAACTAGCTGTTTGCTTTGGACTCATGAATTCAGTTCCTGGGTCAGTGATCCATATCATAAAAAATCTTAGAATTTGTGGTGACTGCCACATTGCAATTAAATTTATTTCCAAAGCAGTAAATCGAGAAATTGTTGTCAGAGATTCTAAGCGTTTTCATCATTTTAAGGATGGTATGTGTTCATGTGGGGACTACTGGTGATAGCAATTGAAATAAAGGTAGCCAAAATCTATGGTGTAGGTTGTGCATTATTTATTCATCTTACTAGCCAGACATGGAGCTATGAAAGTACACATCTATCTTGAATACACTGTTTAATTTTATTTTGGAGTGAACAGCGGATCAATTAGATCCAGTTATTAGGACAATGGAAAAAAAAAAAGGCACTGGTCTTAGTGACTAATTCTCAGTTTGAATGTACAATGTTATAGTACACATGAGATTACCGTACAACCAACTGCAAATAACATATGATAAGTGTTTTTTACTACATGCCTCAAGACATGTAAAGTTGCATCTATAGTAGCATCGGCACAAGTGCTCCCTTAGTTACTAAAGGACAAAGTATATCATAACAATGTTCTGCAAGAATTATTTCTGAGTGTCGATTGCTTGCATAGAATACTAGATTTTGAAGAGCTTGCTTCCTGCTCTTGAAATCTGTGGTTGATCACATTCCGAATCAGCATTGGAGTGGGTTAAAGAAATCTGGAGGGCCCTGTTCTCAGTCTTCAAAGTTTCCACCTTTAGTCGAAGCCTCCTGATGGTTTCTCTCTTTTCATCATTTCTTTGGGCCAGCTCTACCAACTGGTGCAGATTGTCCTGTATAAGTTTTGTTTGATACATTAGTGTCGACCACAACTTGTCACATTTGAAATGGATCATTGGAGGATCTTCAGTTCTCTGATTTAATTCCGAATCGTCAATCTTCTTAAAAGCATCTTCAGTGGTTGAAAATTTTGTCATTCTGTCCTCCATTTGAATATCTCTACGTTCTAGTTTTAATTTCGTGCTGCATGTGCCTGCTGATAACAATTCATGGCATTCATCTCCTTGTTCGTTGAAAAGATCAAAACCAAGGATACTACGGTCAAATTTGATATTGGAGTGCTCCAAGGAACATTCATCTCCTTGGTTATTTGAGAGATCAAAACCAAGGTTCCTACGATCAAATTTGATACTGGAATGCTCCAACGAATATTTTGGTTGGTGGTTCCTGTCGTCCTTGAGATTTTTATCTTTCAATTTACCTGTTGCTCTATTATTGCAGATAGAACAAATGGTTTTTGATGTATCAGAAGATGATAAAGATCCAGATTGGAAGGTACCCTGAGAGGTTTTTAACTTCAGTTGGTTATATGCTATGGCTAACACACGGTAAGATTGGCCAAAATCTTCGAGCATCTCTATGAGATCTTCTCTCCATTCGCAATGCATGAGTTCTTTTGGAGAATTGTCACCATCTAAAATAGTCTTCATAGCATCCAATTTCTCATCCAAGTCTAAAAATTATTAAAATTCAGGTGTTTGTGAGTGTAATCTGGACCATAACTAGGTTAAGACCTTATGAATATTCCAATAATGTTTGTTTGACTTTGAGAAACTCCTACAAGCAATAAATAAGCCAGACGTCCCAGATTTTAAACCTGGAATTTTGGTTAAGAGGGATGTCCCTGTGAAGAAGGATAACGGATTTTGAGAGCTAAAAATGCCTAATTAGCAATTAGGAAACCTAATCAATATATAATAGAACTTGAATGTATTATTGCAAAAAAAGTTTCATTTATTTCTTTCCTCTCTACCACTGGCTATAATACTGCTCAAGTGTTATATCTCATTCAACACATTTTTTATGTACATTACTGCTTGATAAATAATGTGCAACATATATTTCAGGTGCTCTTATTGAACCTTTGATGACATTTTCTGAGTGGACAATTTTTAATGTAGTATGTGAAATCGACTTCAAACATGCCTTTTTTCTAGCCTTTGTTCATATCACACCCTCCCTCTTTCAGTTGTCAACTTCATTTTCTACAACTTTATAATATGCTTTCGATGCACATAGTGGAGTCAAAGAAAGCTAACAAGTTATTAAATTATGGAAATACTAGTTGCACATATATTTAGACTGCAAAATAGAACTTTTACACCTCAACAAACATGCATGTGTATGTGTAACTGTATGAGTATGAGTGACTAAGAAAGATAGAGAAAACCTGATATGGTTGTTTGAAGCCATTGAGACTGGTAGATAGGAGCAGAACTCCATAATTCAGGATCGTTATTCTCCATGATCAAATGTGTCTTCTTCAACTCAGAGCAAGATAATTTATTAGAGGAGAAACGGTGACAACAGGGTAAAGTGTAAGGAAACAAGTAAAGTAAAGAATTTGAAAAGGAAGATTTAGGCCATGGACTTTGTCTATTGCAGCTGACCAACGTTAAGCAGATTCTTTGACAAATTAGAATGCATCAGTGGCAGAGTTCTATAGTTTCCAATTTCCTATTCTAACTCAAAAAATTTTGGTTGACTTTTTATAAACCATTCGAATAATATTCATTTATTTAAAGTGCACGTTATTTTGTAATGACTATAATATTCACAGTTCAGCTGTGTTAGTTTGCAGCATAATAAAAAATGGAGTAATCTTTGGTCACAATTAATCGTACCTATTATTTAAAGAGAAATGATAGTAATTTATTTCAAGTTCTTTTAATAAAATAATAGACTTTGTGATAACTGTGTGAAATACAATAACATGCAATCCAAAATAATTATTTTAAAAATCATATAATATATTGAAATATTTATAAAATATTTATAGTCAAAATTAACTTTGTATATTTAATAAAAACTTTAATCATTTATCATGTTAAATTATTTAATAAATTAGTGTGATATTTTTACTATATAAATGTGTTGTAAAAACTAAAGTTTTAATTGTTATTGTAAACGAGTGAAAGTTGTGACAGTTAGTGGCGGATCTTGACGAAAAATATTGGGGGAGTCAAAATAATACATCAAATATTTATATATTTAATTATTATCACTAATAAAATAAAAATAAATACATAATTTAGTATAACAATAACTAAAAAAGAAATCACACATATCTAAAAAATTGTCAAAAGAAAATTCAATAGTAATCAAACCACACTTAAAATCCAATTATAAAAAACATAAAGTACAATTTTTTTTTCTATTTTCATAAAATAAAAAATTAATATACAAGAGGCTGATTAAATAAATGATTAAACTAATATTTTACTATCAAGTAAGACAAGAGAGAATGACCTTCTGTTAGTTTTGAAATGGTGAGTTTAGCCAAGAAGGGGGGGGGGGTGAATTGGCTTTATAAAACTTTTTCAGAAGCTTAAACCTCTTTTCAATTGAATCTAATGGACTGGAAAGTTTGGATGTAAATGCAGCAGACTAGTACACTTTCAGTCGATTAAAATATAAAACAACAGACTAAATTGTTCTTGATGCTATGAAACAGTCGATTAAAAATGCAATTCAATCGGCTAAATTATTGGAGAATTATGCAGAATGCGGAATTTGCGAATTCAACTCAAACAGCAATCCTTTACATACAAGACATGTCCCAATTAGTATTTATAACAAGTATAAAGTCTCATATTACACAAGAACGCATTAAATCACACCAAAGATCAGATTGCTTGGTTTTCTTGAGTTTTTAAAGAGTTTCAAAGAGATAGAGATGAGGGAAAAAAGATTGCACAGCTGTTTTTATACTGGTTCACTCAATCACAAAGCTACATCCAGTTTACCAGGACAACCTGAGCCCGGTTTCCACTATATTCAAAAGTTTTACAAATCACAAACCAAGATTTCACTTTTGAACACAAAACACACAAGATTTTTGACTCACACAAAAATCTAGAACCACAACCTACAAGAATCACACTTGCAGACCTGAAATCACATCAGGCAAACCATCCAGAGGCACAAGAACAACCAAACCTGATGGTGGCTGTCCCTAGCACACCATACATGTGTTCTTCAAGCTACTCACAAGCCAAAATGCCTCCAAAATCAACCAAGATCTTCAAACCACGAGTTCCAGCTGTGTATTGTAGAGAGAGAACGCTTCCCAGAGATGAATGACACGATTTGGTTTAGAAAAACTCAGATTCGCACCTCTGCTCGCGAAAACACAGCTTATATTATTTTGGTTTAAGTGAAATCAGTCGATTGAATTTTCCGTACAGTCAGCTGATTTCACCTAACTTAAGTGAAATCAGTCGATTGAAAAATAATTCAACTGACTAAATGCATTCATACCAGAAACTATATACAACAAACCTTTTAACCTGTTAAAACCCATTTTAACAGATTAAAAGAGACACACTAAGGCACACAAGACATCTAACCTATGTCATATAGCCTACCAACATTGTATAACACTAAACCATTACATTTAACATGTTATTTTCAGATTTAACACACTAAAACTAAATCTTCAAGTGGATCTTCATCAATCTTCATCAAACTTTATCAAACACTTAAGATCTTCATGCACATGGCTTTATCAATTCTTTGCTTCAAGCTTGCTTGTGCCAACACCTTCTTCTTTATTTCTTCAAGAATGGAAGAAAACCGCTGAAAGATGAGAGCAAAAATAATAGATCTTTTTCTCTTTAGAAACAAAAGAAGATAGGTGAGATCAATTTGTGAGAAACTAAGATATATAATGGAACTACAATTAAAATGCGGTTATAAAAAAAACACAGTATAATATTTTTTTCTTCTATGTTCATAAAATAAAAAATTAATATAAAACAGGCTCATTAAATAAATTATTAAACTAATATTTCACTATCAATTGAGACCAAAAAATTACCTTCTTTTTTCTTCCCTCGAGTATGGAAGAGAACAGGGGAGAAATAAGAGCAAAAATGATAGATCTTTTTCTCTTCAAAAACAAAAGAAAACAACTGAGAATGAGATATGAGAACAATTTGTGAGAAACTCAAGACATATAATGGAACCACAATTAAGATTCGGTTATAAAAAACACACAGTACAATATTTGTTTCTTCTATATTCATGAAATAAACAATTAATATAAAATAGGATCATTAAATAAATTATTTAACTAATATTTCACTTTCAATTGAGACCAAAGAATTACCTTATTCTTTTCTCCCATGAGAATGGAAGAGGACATAGGAGAAATAAGAGCAAAAATAATATATCTTTTTCTTTTCAAAAACAAGAAAAATCAGGTGAGAATGAAATATGAGAACAATTTGTGAGAAACTCAAACCATAATAAATAAAAAAATAAAAAAATATCTTGATAAATCTTTTTATTCTTTATTTTTATTATGTTTAATTTTATATTTTATTATTTATTAACATTAATTATTATGTTTATAAAAGAAATAAAATATTTGATTTAATTATAATATATTTTTTAATATCTATAATATAAAAAAAATTAAAATTTTGGGGGGGCCATGGCCCCTCCCTACCCTAACAATGCTCCGCCACTGACAGTCGTTTTGTTTTGACCATCATTGTTGCAGTGATTTTAATTTGGTATTTACAACAATGATTCGACCATTGTGGTCATCTCAAACCCTTTCTTTAACTATAAATAGATGTCTTACGCTTCCTCCAAACACACACCTTTAGGCTCATAATTCTTCTCCTCTCTTTTTTCAATTCTCCCACTCTTTTTTATTATATGTTCTCTTTATTTGAGATCTTGAGTTTATTGATACTGTGTAAATAATTTATCTTGTTAGATTATGATTAGAGATGGCAAATAAATTCGTCCCCATGGGTATTGCCCGAACTCGTCCCCGTTTTGACAGAAAATCCCCGCATTGATTGGGTATGGGCATGGATATGGGAAATCCCCGACTTTTTCAATTAGGTATAGGGATGGAGATGGGCATGGGGATGTACATATCCCCGCCATAATACATGTCCCCGCCATATCTCCATCCTCGTTTAAATTATTAAAATATTCACAATTAATTAAGTAACCCTGTATTATATATATATATATATATATATATGTACTTTATATCTTTTATTTCTTCTAATTATTTGGTTTGTCATGAACCTCATTCACATCTCCAATATATTTTTTATCTTATCATAACCTTTATGTAATTATGTAAAAATGATGTATCTCAATTAAAACAATTTTATGTCTAACATTTGAATATTTATATTATTTTTTAATATTTTTATTTATTGTATATTTTCCTTTAATGTTTAATACTCTCAATTTAACTATTTAATAGCATAAACATTTCATTTACTAGGTAATATAAAAGAAATTTTTTTACTTATTGTTATTAATTTTTGTTTCATTTGAAGAACTTTTTTGTTTCGCTACAACAATTTTTGTTATTTCTTAACCATTGTATATGTTGATATTTGAAAAGTTTTCTTAGATCTCTAAGATATTTTTCATCTTATCATACTCTTAATTATACATTTGTTTTCCTTTGTGCGATTCCTTTCAATAGTCTCCAAATTATTTATAAGACACACATTTGTTAATCTTTTAATACTTTATTTTTTTTTTATTTTCGTCATGTAGAATACTATTTCGATAAATTTTATCTAATTATTTTTTATTTTCTAACTCATTACAATCATACTTTAATTTTTTCACTATAATTGTATATATTAATTTTTATTTACTACAATATAAAAATTTAATGTAATTGCCATGAATATTTTTTTATCACCATTCAACATATACTGCGTTCAAATAATACAAGATATATGTTAAAATTTTATTATTATATTTATTATTTGTTCTTTGCGTCATTTTGATCAAGTGATGTATTATAACTTTTATTAGTGTATAAAAATAGATTCATTATAATTTAAAAAATTGAAGTAAACAAACATTTAAAATATTTTTTAATTTGAATATTTTTTTTCTTTTATATTTTTAAAAAATATTTTTAAATTTTATTAACTAGGTTTCACTAATGTTTGCAAATTTAATAAATGTTTTGGTTCTCATGAAATTTTATTTGGTATTTTAATCTAAAATGTAAACAATTATAATTTATTTCAAAGTATTTGATATCGAAGAAACAACCATCCTCATAATATTGAATATTTGATAATTTTATGTTTTCTTTACCGTAATTTTTTATTATTTTATAAAAATTAATTAAAATTAGTATAAAGTAGTAAGAAAATGGGTAGGGGTATGGCTACGAGATTATACCCATTACCTAGTGGGGATGGGGATGAGACAAAAATTTGATACCCGTTGAGTTTGGGTACGAGGATGTGGATGAATTTTTTTTACGGGGATGGGTATGGGATAGTGAAACCCGTCCCCGTCCCGCCCTGTTGTCATCCCTAATTATGATATTCTCGGAATATCCAAGATGTTTCTGTTGTACCTTGGGGGATTTGCGCATACATATTTTGATAAATCCTTAAGGGCAATGACCATTCTTGTCTCATAAATCCTTCTAATTTATGTTTTATGCAGAATATACAACAATCTTAAGGATCTAATTTGTGCACAGTGCAACTACAAGGAGTGCATGCTGCAAAAATAATCATGACGAGAGTGCATTAGGGACAAAATCACGTAAATGGGGAAGACCAAAGTGGAAAAAGAAAAAAGGGCCGAATCTAAAATATGAGAGACTGCTGCAATAAAAGAATGAAGTCCAAAGGCGTGGAGTTTTGACAATAGAAGGAAATGCCTCTGCTCATCTAAATTATAAATCTTCACTCCCTTCATAAAATGGACTCTTTTCACCTTGTGTTTTCTCCATTCTATGTCTCCTTGTGGCACATTTTAACCTTCATTTTTTTATTCCGAGTAGCGCTAAAGGAAAGATGCCCGGATGGAATACTGATCAAGAAAAATTGAGAAGAAAAAAATTGTTTGCATCGTTTATAACACGATTTGAAACTAGAAGCGATTCGTCGATGGTAAACTTTTGGGAGGCGCCGACAGCCGTGACCTTGTTGGAGATTGTGTGAAATGGTGTGGAAGCACAAGATGGCTACGACGGTTGGCGCGGTGTTCCCCTTCGAAGGGGACCCACTCAGTCCAACGAGGGTTTGGCAACGACAATGGCTCTAGTTGTAATGGCCCCAGTATCACTAAAGTGATTGTGGTGCGAACGACAACGGTTGTCGGTAGAGGTGCATTGTGGTGGTCATCATGTTGTTTGTTCCTACAAGAAAGAAGAGAAGGAATGATGTGAACCCACAGCTCGAGCACAACGATGGGTCACATGTGGTGAACACAAGCCTCCTCAGCTATGCTAGAGGGACTGCATGTATTTTCATGACACCATTGTTGTGGAAACGTTCATAGTTTTTAGCGATAAGAAGGTGATGTTCTTCTCGCAACTGACTTTCTTGTTTCAATGACAGAGAAAAGGAGAGGAGAATATTTCTCATGGAATTGAAGAAAGAAGAATAAAACATTTAGGGCTTCTTTTATTTTATTCCTGTTAGCACAAATAGCATTGTTGCTTTGGTGCTTAAAGATTTGACGAAGATTAGATGAAGCTTTGATGAAGATACGGGAAGCCATTGTCTTGGAACCATGCTTACATTGATGAAGATATGAAGATTTGATGTTACTTATGTTGATCAAGCCTTGTATGTGTGCCCTCTATCTAGTTTCATCATGGGGAAAAAAGCTTGAAGATTGTAATTCATTTTGTAGACCATTTTGCATTAATTAGATGTATAGGGTCTTTGTTGTGTCCTTTTTAATCTGTTGAAATGTTTTTCAACCAATTAAAAGATGTCTTTTAATATGTTGAATGGACTTTAATGTTAGCTGTTGGTTGAGGTCGTACCCGACCAAATAGAACATGTAAATGCACAGGAATTAACCCAAGATCGTCTCCCAATGACCATTGTTTTCATTCAAAGGTTCTAGATTCAACAAGATGGTTTGGCAGATTCAGTTTTAAACACAAAATTGACAAAATTTAATTGCAAAACTTAATTAAACAAAATTCAAAACGTATTGATTCCTTGATTTAACTGAAATTTCACCAATCACAGATTCCACAATTAATTGTTCTATCCAATTTGTTCCCATGAAACCCGAAATTAAGCGATAATTAACACGAGTTACATATGCCATTAAGTCAAGCATACTTCAAGCAATTGACACCTACAAATTAAGCATACTATGAACGACCCACACTCATTAAGCATGATTATAAGTCGCTTTAGGTGGACAAACATGAAATTAAGATTAAGCATCCATCAATTTCGTATTTTACCTTGAAAACACAACTTGAAGAAGGGCAAACCATAACAAAAATTCAAAACGAACAACAACCTCATGGTTTCATTTCAATTTCGTCAAGGAATCAATACCAAAAGTTTAGCTAGACATAGCATTCAAAAAAATAATTTAAAGAGAAACGAAATTGCATTAAAAAAGTAGAAAAAAAGTGAACAAACACAAATTTTTATTGAAGGGGACAAAAACCCTAAGTTGGGTGGTGCTTCAATGGTCTCAAATCACCAAAAATGAAAAAACCCTAAGTGGTGTTGTCCTTAGAATGTTAAAACTGAATTGAGAAGAAAAGAGTGCGCTGCTACTCTAAGGAAACCCTAAAAAAACATGGTCACATCACCACAGTTGCTTGTAATTACAAAACTGTCATTATGCCACTTAGAATTACAAAAATGCCACTATGGGCTAAAAAATGGTGACCTAGTGACGTAGACAAACTAAATGACATGACACAGACGTGACAATGATGTGGAAACACTATCTTCATCTTAAGATTAATGTCCAAGCTCCAAAATTTTGCTCCACAAAATACCTAAAAACAATTAGAAACAAAAATTAGACCAATTAATGCCAAATTACTCAAAATTCGGAATAATGGCCCAATGAAGCCCAATTGAGGAAAATGCACTAACAAAAGACAATTAAGCACTAAACAACCCTCAAGATGGGCACAAAAAGGCAATGAAATAAGGGCAAATAATGACTCATCAGTTGCAGTAGTTCTAACCAATGCTTATTGAATTAGTTGATTTATTTTTTAATCGACTGATTTCACTTAAGTGAAATAAACTGATTGATTTGAAAATCAACCTGTTGAATTTTGTAACAATTTGACTATTAAAGTTGTATTTTTCGAAAGAGAGGTACGAAGGACATTTTTTAGCGCGAAACCATTTTGGAAACTTGGGAAATCTCTCTCTTTCATGGTCATACAATTGTAGCTTGTGAAGATTGATCTTGGATCAATTCTTGGAGCTTTTTTGCTTGGTGTTTGAAGCTTGAAGAAGGTAGTTGTGGTAGGTAGGGTTGTACTACCGCTGAGGTTTGATCTTTCTCAAGCTTTGTGTGGGTGCCTGGTGGTTTTCTAGGCTTACAAGGGGTGTCTTGCTATGCTGGTGTGATTCTTGTGTGATCTAAGAGTCTTGTGTGCGTTTTTTCATATTTTGAAAGTGTAAGGGTGTAAACTTTGTAAATCTTTTGAAATAGTACAAAGTCAGACTCGGATTGCCTTGACAAACTAGATGTAGCTCAAGTTTGAGAGAACCAGTATAAAAATCTTGTGCATCACCCTTTTCTCTAACCATTCTCTCTTGCATAATCATTTAAAGTTTAAAGAATTGGATCTAAACCATCTTTTTAACATTCTTGAGTGTTTTGGCATTATCTGTAGCATTGATCATGTTTGTATAACTCATGGGAACCTGTCTTGACTGATCTTGTACATTGATCTTGCTTTAAATCATGAATCTGCATTTATGCATTTTTCCTAGTATTTTAGTCGAATGTTTTTCTGATTCAACCGATTGATTATATTAGTACTGCATTTGTGTAACAAAATCGATCGACTAACTCTGTTTTTGATCGGTTGAATGTGTACAGTCCAAAGGTGTTTGCATCCTTACTTGCTGGTTGGGTTGATTCAATTAAAGATAGTTTTTAGCCTTTAAAGATTGCTTAAATTTTTAACTAGCCAATTCAACCCCCTTTTCTTGGCATTTCAACCATTTCAAGACTTATAATTCCTATTTTGGAATAATAAGATGAAGTTGGGCTCTTGTGGATCTTACTTCGTCCACCCCTCTATTTAATTTCAACTCCTCCTCTTTATGAGGAAAAAAACACATGGAAGAATGGAAAATAGAGTGGGAATAGATCGAGAGCTTGTCTTGAAGGATGAAGCTAACATGGTGAATGATGCAGCGAACCATTATAAGGTACTTGAGTAGTTTCGTGTACTCCCTATATTCCGATCATATGAGCATGGCCACGTATTTGTCCATTTACCAATCTTAAATATTTAACATTGTGGAGATGAGAGTAATATTACTCATTCAATTGGAGGAAAATTTTAAAAATTTATCATTTGAGAAAATATAATCCCATTTTTAAAAGAAAATAAATTATTGTGATGACTTTTCACCTAATGATATTTATAGAGAATATATCATTATATATTTATATGTGGATGACATGCTAATCATGGATATATGCAATGAGATAATACCTAGAACAAGTTGCTTCTAGGATTTAACATTAAAATATAAGTTCTACGTGAAGCCAATGTGATTTTAAAAGTTAAAATCATAAGGAAGGGAGTATCCTAAAACAATATATGAGAATACTTACGAGTGAATATCTATTATCATTCCATTTTTCATTATTTTTCCTTTCTAAAAGTTTAGTTTTAGTTTAAATAAGTATTTGTATGTTTTTAATTAACTAGTTTTTATTACTTGCTTAGGAAAATTTAGTTTTCAATAAAATGTGGTAAATATGTTGGTTTTAATAGTATTTTGTTGCATTTTAGTTCTCTTCTTTTTAAGACTTCTTTTTTAGAATAAATTAGTTTTTAGGAGGCCCTTTCTTTTTGTTGTTCTTAGGTTTCAAACCCTTGACTCTATTTTTTTTCTTCTTTGCAGAACAGTCCCTACTTGAACCAGCCTCTCACTAATCAAAACAGATAGCTCAACCCAACAACAAACAAGCAAAACACACAACTCAATTAAGCATCCCTGCACTACACGAGCCAAATGGAAGATTATACGCGAATATGATACATGAGATCCTGGTCCGAGAGAATGGAGCCAACACTAATCGTGATGGATGGAGATGATTTGAACATCAAATTGGACTGAAAGCGTGGTTGATTCATGATGAACGAAGAATGAGAAGTCAAGCTGATCAAGGGCAAGGAAAAAGGGTTTTGAGATTGGCGATTTTGGATTCGAGAGCAAGGAGATAAGGTTAGGTTTTTCATGTTCTTTTCAGTTTTTCTTTTGGGGTTCAAAAGGGCAAATTTAGGTTTTTGTGAATGAGATCTAGAGACTGTGCATGAGAAACTTTTGTGGTGAGAGCTAGGGTTCGAGGTCCTTACGCGAGGGAGAGAAAGTGCACTATAAGAGGGTTTTCCATATTTGATGAGCACAAAGTGGCCTTCAGATATTGGATTTTTCCTTAGTATGTGAATAGTTCAATTTGGTTGATCGTGAGCATAAAGTGGTTGGGATTGCTAAGTGAGCTCCCTTTCACCATTTTAATTTTAGCATTTCTCTTGAACTCGTGTAATCCTCTTTCGATTTTGCCATGAAAGAAACCGTTCAAATTTCATTTTTGATTATCAATTTATGTTTCTACTACTTTACTCTTGCTTGAATTTTTATGTTTTAGCCTTAAATTTCTGATGCTTTTAAATTCCTTTAGTGCTTTCTAGTTTTCATTTCAGTTCTTGTTTCCGAGTCATTGATTTGATCTTGGGTAAGATCTACACACATCAATGGTTCCTTTTAGGGACTATGTGACCCCAAAGTGGGCACACATTATCAAGATGTCTTCTTGAGTGTAGAGAAATCCTTGTCCATTCACTACACTGGATTTCAATTTTAAGTTTACTCCATTGTATTAAGATTTTGCACCTATTTTACTTTTCTTGTCTACTTTAAATTCTTGTAGTAAATAGTTTATAGTCATATTTTCTTATTAGTGATTTTGGGAGGAAATTTCATTTTCATGCATAGTTAATTTGTGCATCTACATTAGTCTTATTCCTTTTAAATCAAAAGGTTGTCACTTGGATTTTGAGTGCTACCACTTTTGGTTTTACTAGTCATATTAATATTACAACTCTATTGTATTTCATGTGGTGCATATTCCATTCCGACTGGGCATTCTACGTGCATCTGAAATCCTTCATCACCATCTTACATCCATTCATTCATCTATGTTTTAACCTAATTTAGAGTATCTTTGCATCCACACACGTTCCACCTTTAAAGCTCTGTAGTGAATCAATTCTGATGTGAATTTGGGCTATAATTCTATTGTTGTTATATGTTGATTCACTATTGTCACACACTTGCATCTACATAAGTAACTCATGCCACATTTGCATTGCACAAGGATATGAACCTGTTTGCTTAAGTTATTTTGGAAGTTCAAATCTGTCTAGAGAACTTGAATTACATTTGGTGGTTGTTGATGCTTGAGAATTTAGTCTTCTCATTTGGAATGTATTTTTGTACTCAATCTCTCTTTTATGAATATGCATGACTAATTATTTATTGCCACTGCCACGTATTGACCATTGCTGTCACAGATGGGTTTAATGTTGCAATTTAGTTTCATGCATGCTTTTAGCTAATTCCACATGTGTTTGTCTTACATTTGATAAAAGAAACTTCGAATCTGCATATGCATTTTTCTTGCTATATTTTGGAATCATTTTGAGTAGCATTATGTATGAACATCTCCTGATTCACTGCTATCACAAAGCAAGTTCTGTTGTTGTATTATGCTGAAATCAATATTGTCATACTTCTTGGATTTTTGTTCTGTTTTATTTTATTGTCACCGATTGGTCTTTATTGATTCATCATCATGCTAGGTTCATATAAACCATTTGTGCACCCACGTTCTTTTACTATCACAGATCCAATTAGTGTTGCATTCATGGTGCTCTCATTCACTTTCATACTAGAATGCTTTATATTATTTCAACTTGCATTTTCATAAACTTTTCATGCCTTAAGCATTCATCTAGACACTTCTTCATTCAACATTTTAGTCAATTCACCATCCCTTATTCCATTAGAATTTACCCATGCATTGCATTCATGACATACGTACATTCATGCATTTAGTTTAGTTGTTAATTGAATAAAAATTTAGCACTTTCATTTAGTTTCTTTTCTTTATTTTATTCCTTTTTCCCCCACTTGTTTTCTTTTATTCCATTTTTAGCAAGATTTAATTATACAAGCTATGCTCGATATGGACCATTTCCTTGGATTTGATTTTGAGTGATTTTCCCTATACTTCGTTAGGGGGAATAATTTAGGTTTTGTTTAACTCTAAGCGCGACACTATAAAATTGAGTTAACAATATCCCTTATGATGCTAACTTTGAATTAAAGAAAAATATAGGAGACTTATTTTTCTCAACCTCAGTATGCCTAAATATTTGGGAGCTTACTATTTTAATGCATTTCTAAACCAGATATTGCTTATGCAGTAGGTAGATTGAGAAGATACACTTAATATTCTAATTAGGAATACTGAGACTTATGAGATATTTAAGAGATTTAATGGATTATGCCATTGAATATAGTGGATTTCCCGCTATATTAGAAGTGTACAATGATGCTACCTGGATCTCTAATTCAGACAAGACAAAATTCACTAGTGATTATGTATTCACATTGGGAGTAGTGTGATTACATGGAGATAATCTAGGCAAACATTATTGCTAGATCAGTAATGAAATATGAGTTTATTGCTCTTGAAATGATTGGTAGTAAAGTTGAGTAGTTGACGAACTTCTTAACTAACATTCCACTAGGAATGAAATGTGTTAATACATTGTGATTGTGAATCAACAATAACTATAACTAAAGAGTGGAACTATTTCCATTTACTGTGTGAAGTCAGAATGGATTTAGCAAATCCTCTAACAAAACCCTAAGAAGAAATACGATATTAGAAACATCGAAGGGAATGAGAATTGAGCCACTTGCAAACAAACAAGTGATGATAACCCAACCTTTATGATTAGAGATCCCATGAATAAGGTTCATATGGATAAAACAAGTCACTTGTTGGTTCTGATAACACTAAATTGAGTTAAAATCAATTTTTTCCATTCTTATGATGTGTGTGAAAGTGCTAGAGATTGCACTATTGAGAGGTTAAACTTTGTAATTAAAATTCTATATGGATAAGAATTTTAGGTGAAACAAAGTTTTAATGATTTTCATATCCCTTACGGATGTTGTGTGATTTGTAGCATACACTTGATGAAATAACCTATATGAATGTCGAGTGGGCCTGCTTGTATGAGATCTTGACATGATCTCTAGAGCACTCATGAATATCAGGCACACACATGACCTAACAAGTGCAACACAGTGATAACAACAAGAATTGTGAGGGTGTATTGTGAGATAAACCACTAACTCACACTAATTATTTCATGACCTTCTCACCTTTCTCTATCGTCACCACTTGGCTCTTAATGTAGCAATAAACAAGGAGTGTGTTTAATTGATTAACACGTGCTATAATTGATTATTACATAGAGACGTTCTAACTATTTTTTAAATTTTAGTTAAAATAATCAATTATCACCTTGTAATAATCGATTAAATGCAACAATATTAGTTTTAAATAAATGTTTTAGGAGTAGTATAGGTCTTGGCATGGACACATATTGACTAAGAAGAGTATTTTTCTTTTTTTCTTTTCATAACTCTTCATCAATCTTTGTTTACTTAAGCTTGGGAGGTTATTGTATAATATGCACTAAATCACTCAACAAACGAATGCCATATGCTTGACCACTCGACTACCAAAATGCACCTTGATATTTGACCAAGGCATATCTGTCTACTTATGAGACCGACGACATATTAGATGTACACTAGATCAAATCCCACTTTCTAGCTAATCATAAAACACCTCACTAAAATAGCTAATAACCCTCCATTTGTACAAAATCTAGCCACTAATCAAAGTTATTGAACTGATAATCAATTATTAAGTCACCCATTATAAGTTAGGTCACAAGAGATTTGGACCTATACAAAGCCCATAGGTAAAAAGCTAACCCCATAATAGTATAAATAATGCATAACCTCCATAGGTAAGGGACACATTTTATTGCATACTAATTGTTGGGTTGCATACAACTTAACTTAAGCATTGAAGTGTCTTTTGTAAGATCTCAATCACTCAAATATATTAAGATACACATTAAATGTAAACTTATCAATTCACATAAAGATCCGAATAGAAGATTAGATTAGTCTTAGGTTTTAAAGGTCTTATTTACTCTTATAAAAATACATGGAATAATAAAGTAAAGGTTTAATAGGTTTTTTGGTCACAATATTGGTGAGGTTTATTCAATGTGATCCCTTAATTTTTTTTTTTTGTTTGTTCTCAATTCAATCTCTATTTTATTTAAAAGGAGTCAATGTGGTTCATTCCATTAAATTGGTGTTGACAATGTTTAGAGGTTGATAACATGGCAATGTGAATGACAAAGTGACAATTCTAACCTCATTCATTGTATTGTTTTATTCCCAAGTTTACTTACCAACCAGAAACTCTATATTCCTAGCTAAAATTTTTTTCCTTTTCCCTCCCTTCATTTCCTTACCAGAATACCTAAATCACGGATCTCAAATAATTGTATTTTTTGTCCATGGTTAATGTAGTTCTAATGTCTTGGGTTGTGCCTTATTTTCTTTTTTTGGGTTCTGGGTTTATGGGGTTGGCATTGAGATTTAAGCCTAGTTTGTGAAAGACATTTGGTTTTACAGTAACTTTCTATTGACCCAACTTGGAGACTCTCTTGGCCACAAAAATAATAGTAGGAACAATCATGTTAGCACACACTTGCTTCTTGTTATTCTTGACAAATGTGACGACTTTGCATTAACAAGTAGTTGGGAACAAAAAATCCATGTGATGGGGTGATGAGGCTTAACTTCAACAACTCCTCTTACCTTGGCCTAATTTACAACGCTATGTGATTCTTTCCATTTGCTTTATTATCCTTCTTATGGTTTTGTACCCGTATTATTATTTAATCTCTGACTTGTTATTAAATTATTGCTTTTAAAATTATTGATTATTCTCTTGGTCTTGAAAATGAAATCAAAGTATGACAAAATATGGACAAAAAGTTTACTTTTTCCTTTACTTTCTCTCTCTCGACGAAGAATAAGTTTTCTGTACTAAAGAGGTAAATAAAAGTCATTGAATTGTCTTTTTTGCAAATTTATGTAATATATTTTTTAGATCTATTTTTTAGATTTTTTTTTTTATAAATGTTTTTTGTTTAATTTGGATAAGAATTTTATTGTTTTACTAATTTGCAAGATGTTGTTGAAAAGTCTAATCTCCAATCTCTATAAGTTCACTCTCCTCGACCATTTTTTCAATAACAAATTTTGCAAACTTGAAGTTCCAATTAACCAATTCATAGGCCACATTGAATAAACACATGTTGTGTTAGATAATTCTATAAATAAAAAGTTTACTTGAATATTTACACTGACTTTGGACGATGTTAACACCAATTTAATCATAGAATCACATTAACTTCTTTTAAATAAAATGAAAATTAAATTAAAAATAAAAAACCTAAAATATAGTATTAAATAAACCATAAATATTAAAATAAAGAAGTCTATTAAATCTAAAATACACCATTATATTTTAAATTTATGTATCATATTTTCTTTTTCTAATTGAATGAAAGATTTGAGAACTTTTTCTATCTAAAATGTTAATGAAAATATAAGAATGGAAAGGTTGATGATTCCAAAAGTATGACGAAAGAATATCCCACCACCGTCCCTTTTCGCCCGTCCCTCTTGACTATACATGCAACAACAAATACCATTCATTATTCTTTTAATTACGTGCGCACCACATTCAAATGCCTAATTCAAATGACCATATTCCTATGAAAAATAAAATCTTAGACTATGCTTATGGAAGAGAACCTGGCCATGGTATATTGCTTTCGCACACAAGGTAAGTATATAACTTTGTTTTTATTCAAATTTAAAAATATTAAAATTAAATTTTATCAATGTAATTTAAAATAATCATTAAAATATATAAAGAGATTAAATGATATAGTTATGAATTATAGTAATTATTACACCTTCAATATCTTTCAATTGCATAAATGATATAGTTATGAATTATAGTAATTATTACACCTTCAATATCTTTCAATTGCATAATTTATTGTTGAATTAACAATTCCTATCACCTTCATCATGACTAAAAAGAATTATCAATATAAAATTATTTAATATTCCATCTATACCCATTAAAATTGATATAGTATACAATTATTAAAATACATATAAATATGGACTATTTGATTACATTTTTTAAAAATTAATGTAATATGTAATTACAAAGTATGAAATTATATTATGTAAATATGAACTATTTGATTTTTTTTTTCTAAAAGTAATTTAATATAACTATAAAATAAAAAAATTATATTCTATCAGAAGTTATTTAATTTGTTAGAGTTAGAGTAGCTTCACACGGTAAATATATAATTTTGTTTTGATTAAATTTTAAAATATTTAAATTAAATTTTATAAATGTAAATTTAAAATAATCATTAAGACTTATGGAACTCAAATATATATTAATCTAAATTGTGATTTTAATAATACAATTTATTAAAGTAAATGTATTGAATTATAATATGTAGGGGGAAAAATACATGATTATTCAATCACAAACTATCATATATAATAATATGTTTATACTTATTGAATAATAATATAACAAATACACTGAAAATCAAACTCAATCTAAATACGGATGGACTTATATTCATGTCATTATAAATAAATTGATCTCATTTTATTTTTCAAATCATTTAAATTATTTATATTTTAAAATAACATTATGTAAATATTAAATTATATAAATAGTTCTTTTATTTTTTAAATCTTGTTTTATCTAGTCCTTTATTTTTAAAATAATTAATTTAATCATTTAACATTCCAAATTTGTAATATACAATTACTCTTTTTATACAATGTTTAACATTACTACTATTAAATGATTTGAGTAATTTCATATACACTTTATGAATAACCAAATATTATGATAGATGCAAAATGGTTAATCCAAAATACATTTGGCTCAAAGATTAGCATATCTAAGGTTTCATTTAACATTTTTTGTTTGATAAATCTAAGAACTTAGATAAATTGAAACTTCGTATAATAATGACTCTCATCTCACTTTTTCATTTCGTGAAATTTTATAGAATCGTCAAATCCTAAGAGACAATTAAGAGTTGTGAAAGTACAATCATTACCAATTTTTTTATAGATATGATCACAATTAGATGGATATTTGCAACCTAGAAAGAAAAGAACACCTAGCCTAAAAAAAAAGAAAGAAATGTTACGGTACAGAAATGAAACTAAAATCTTCAAATATTCAAGTAAGAGTAGATAATTATCATTTCGTATATTTATATTGTTTCCGATATATTTTTTCTTGTTGAGTTATGTGTTTCTAATCTCATTATTCTATACTAACATAAACACATGCGGTATCGTGCTTGTGTATGCATTTTTCAAATATGTGTGATATTATAATATTGTAATGTTATTAAGTTAATATATAAACTAAAATTATATTTATTAAAAATAAAATAAAATATATGAGAACAAATGAAAAAATAACCATTGATAAATAAATAAGAAGAGAAGAAGCAAAGATAGCCGATTTTATAAAAAGCTTGTAAAAGTAACAGTCAATTTTTAAAAATTTAATAAACTATTATATTTAAAGGGTAAAATTAGTATTTTGATTTATCTAGCGAAAACTGTAACGTCCCATTTAATTTATAAATGCAATTAAAGGAAACGCCACACATAAGATAGCATAACAACGCAGTCCTGGGGTTCCCAACATCACCCCTACAAAACTAGGCACACCACGATGCCAAAAAGCAGGATAGCTGAATACGAATACAACTTAGAGTGTAGCGTAGAAATACAGAAGGAGATACATGGGCCATAACCCTAAATAAAACACAAGGAAAACTCCAGCCCAAATGGCTAAGCAGCGGAATCACCATTCGCCTGTTGACCATGAGAACCTCGCCCATCTGCTCCCATCAACCAAATTGATGATCATCGCAAGAGAG